>Ga0208594_1000151_pt1 | contig 21930 bp, 19 predicted proteins | sample LakMenEpi14Sep10_FD_150699 | JGI IMG/M metagenome (GOLD analysis project Ga0208594, IMG submission 150699) | Freshwater microbial communities from Lake Mendota, WI - 14SEP2010 deep hole epilimnion (SPAdes) | ecosystem: Environmental > Aquatic > Freshwater > Lake > Epilimnion/Euphotic zone ...
CCTGCCACATCACCGAGCCCCTTCCACAACCGTAAGGCTCTCCCCATACGACCTTCTTCGTGCGTGGCCACGCATGAAGCGAGGCGCGGACCGCGGGGCGATGCGATGTGAGAACCACATCGCCCCGCTGGTTCGCCGCGTCAGTCAGAACGTGTGGTCGGCAGGCTCAAGATGCGAGTTGTCAGCCAAGCGAACCAAGCTGAAGGTGTACCCGTCACCGAGCTTCAAGGCTTCGAGTCGGCTGATTGACGCATGCCCGATAACGAAGCGCTCCCATTCCCACGGAGTGGGGGCAAGGCCGAGTAGGTGGCAAATGAACACGCTGTTGGTGCCGGCGTGCGCGACAAACGCCAATCGGTCACCTGGTTCTTCGATGTGCCAAACCGGCAACTCATGCTCGATGCGATAGATACCGCGCTCGGCGAGGAACTCGTTGGCACCACGATGGATTCGCTTGGTGAAGTCGTTGACGGGTTCGCCACCTTCCAGTCCGCGCCAGCGTTCGAGGGCGGGACGCCGCTTTTCTTCGCGATATGCAGCCTCCGCTTTTTCGGCTGGACTCCCCTGCCAGATCGGACTGCGGATTTCTTCCAGCCACGGCTCGACTACTTCGCCCCGCCGCTGCGCATCAAGAATCGGTGCAGCCGTCTGTCGGGCCCTCAACAACGGCGACACGTAGACATGATCGAAATGCTCAGACTCGAGTCGATCAGCAAGTCGGCGAGCCTGGCGGTGTCCGCGCGCAGTGAGTGGCGGGTTGTCCTGGCTGAATCCTTCGCGCACCCACTCCGGCTCGGCGTGTCGAATGAGGGTCAGTTGCACGCGATGAGACTACTCAGACGGTGTTGTCGTTGGAGGTGTGGCGACGGCACACGAGGCAAAGAGATCCTCAATGAGAGCGAAATATGTTGCGTCGTCAATCAGCGGATTCGCTGCGGTTGGCGAGTTGGCAAGTGAGCGAGCTACACAGAGTGCTTCATCTGCCGTGAGGGCCACTCCGTAGGTTTCACCAACGGTGAAGCCAATTGCGGCGAGTTCTGCATCGTCGACGACGTCAGACTCGGCGGCATCGAGGCTGGCCTCATCGCCGCTTTGGGGAAGCGGCAATGTGGTGCCGGTGATTGCAAAGCGCGGGTTGGTCTCGCCAAGTGCAATCTCGCATTGTTCAGCAAAGAATGCGACAACGTCGTCGGCAGACTCTGCCACCGACGTTTCGGCAAACGCTGCGCGCGCCTTTGACACTGCGGCGTCGGTGTCTGCGGTTCGTGGGTTCCACGACACGCCGTCCAGCGCAACCACGAGCTGCCCATAAGCAGCAAGTAGTACACCGAGTGGATCTCGCAGTTCACGTGGTGACACCTCTCGCAGCAGAAGCAATTGATCTACGACCGCAGTAACCGACTCTTCGAGTTCGATGGTATTCGTTCGGTCAAGCTCCGATACTGCGTTCTCTGCTCGCTGTCGCGCGCTGGAGAATATTGGTCCTCGCGTGCACGCCTCGGCCGGCGACTCTGTGGCACAGGCGCCAAGCAACGTGCTCGTCATTGCGACCAGGCCGGCAATGAAGACCTTCACCGACTCATGCCTTTGTTGCGTCAAGCCACGCGTCGTACATCCGCTTGTATTCTCCCCCATTCGCCATCAGCGTGTCGTGGGATCCATCCTCCACCACGCGGCCGTCAGCGAGCAGCACTACTCGGTCGGCACGCGCTGCCGTTGACAGTCGATGGGCAATGGAGATGGTCGTTCGGCCGGCGGAAAGCTTGCGTAGCGCACGTGCGAGTCGCACTTCATTGAGTGCGTCGACGGATGAGGTCGCCTCATCGAGGATGAGCACATCGGGATTCACCAGGGATGCGCGCAGGAGTGCAACCATCTGTCGCTCGCCTGCGGCCAAGGACTGCCCGCGCTGGCCCACCTCCGTCTCGAGTCCATTCGGCAGGCTGCCGATCCAGTCGGCGAGTTCCAGTTGGCGCACGGCATCGCGGAGCTCGTCGTCGGTTGCATCAGGTTTGGCAAAACGCAAGTTGTAGGCAATCGTGTCTGCGAACAAGAAGGGCTCTTGGGGTACGACGGTCAGCCGTTTGCGGAGGTCGTCATTGGCAACGTGCTTCAAGTTGACCGCGCCAATCGTGATTCGCCCCTTCGTCGGATCGGCGAGTCGCGCGACAAGTCGCGCAATGGTGGTCTTGCCTGCACCCGACTCGCCGACGAGGGCGACGTGTTGTCCAGGTGGGATCGTGAGTGTGAGCGACGTCAGCACATTGGTTGGTGGCTCGTCATCTCGAGGTGCGTATGCGAATGTCACGTCATGCAATGCCACGCCGAGTCGTCCTGCGGGCAACTCCACGGGGTTCGTCGCTGGTGGCGGCCCAATCGGGGTGTCCAGAATGCTGAGAACGCGTCGCAACCCTGCAACGGCCGTTTGTGTCTGGTCGATTACCTCGGTGAACTCGGCGATGGGTTCCAAGAATCGGTACGTGAGGAACATGAATCCGACGAGCGAACCAGCAGTGAGACCTGCGGCATCTCCGCGCCACACTCCGATGCCGACCACGGCTACGACGGTGAACACGCTGAAGACTTCGCCGGATGGAAACAGCAGTGCCCCGAGAAAGCCCGCGCGAATCGACGCTTTCGCACGGCGTTGGGTGGTGCTTTGCACGCGTTGGAGTGCAGGTTCTACGGCGTCGTACGCCTGCAAGGTTTCAACACCGGCCACCGTCTCGCTGACGGATGACAGCATCGTTGCGTTGCCCTCACGAACCCGGTCGTACGCGCGCACAAGCCTGCGCTGGACGAGTCGTAGCACGATGATGAGAGGCGCCACCACGGTGAACGCCACCACTGCCAGGACCCAGTCGTAGGCGATCATGACGCATGCGACAACGAACATGAGCGAGAGATCGAGCATCCACGCCAACCCGCCCCACGCAAAGAACATGGTCAATGTCTCGATGTCACTTGTCACGCGAGCAACAAGTGCTCCGCGTCGCTCTTCGTTCTGGTCGGCGAGGCTCAAGCGGTGAATGTGGTCGAACAGTCGAACACGCAACCCATACAGCCCCTCTTCGGCGGACGTGCCGAGTCGGTACACCGCAGTGCGTTGACACCATGCGGCGATGAGCACGACGACCGCACACACTGCGCATAGTCGTGTGATGAAGTCGAGCCGCACACCGTCGTCAACGAATCCCTTGTCAATCGCTTGTTGGATCGCGATCGGAATGGTGACTCGCCCGGCAGCGCCGAGCAAGGCGAGCAGGAACGTGAGTGCAAGACCCTTGCCAAGTGCTGGCGCCTGGGCCATGCCCTCCCGAATGGTGTCAACGGCCCCCCTGCGGCGTACTTCCTGTGTGACGTCGTCGGTAAGCATCACTCGTTTCCTGCCGTCTGCGGTGTCTGCCGATCGTGTTCGAATGCCGAGATGAGCCGTCGATAGTCGGGATTGTCACGCAAGAGCACGGCGTGCGGGCCAGCGGCCGCAATCGTGCCTTCCACCATGAAGACCACCTCATCGGCCAGCGCGATGGTGGATGGACGGGAAGCTACGACCAGCGTGGTGATGTGGTTTCCGAGCAACCGGAGGTTGTTGAGCACCGTCGCCTCAGTGGCTGGATCCAGCGCCGAGGTGGTGTCGTCGAGCAACAGCAATTCGCTGCCGACGGCAAGAGCACGGGCTAGTGCGAGACGCTGTCGTTGACCGCCACTCAGACTGACTCCCCGCTCACCGAGCTCCGTATCGAGCGAGATACCAAGCTCCGCTACGAACTCGTCGGCTGCCGCAGTGCGCAGCGATTCGGCGATACGCGTCTGGTTGGTTTCCCTCCCCAAAGTGAGGTTGTAGCGCAGACTCTCGGCGAAGAGAAAGGCTTCCTGAAAAACCAGGCCAACGCGTTGCGTACCCAGACTGATGGTGCCACTGCGCGCTGCAACGAGTCCGGCGATGAGATGCAACAACGTTGTCTTGCCGGCGCCGGTGGATCCAACGACGGCAACGGTTCGACCGCGGGGCACGCGCAGAGTGATGTCGCGCAATGCGAGGTGGTCGTCTGTATGTGATGCGCTCACGTGCTGCAGCTCGACCATCAGTTCGTCGTTGTGTCGAATCGCCTGACGAGGCGAGGGTTGCAACGGTTCTTCGAGCACTTGTCGCACACGAGCCCAACCGCTTGCAGAGTGAGGAAGTTCGGAAAACAAGAAGCTGACGATACGCAGGGGCAATGAAACGAGCGTGAACAGAAAGACAAATGCCGACAGCTCTCCCACCGTCATCGCATCGTCGCGTACGCGCATGGCGCCGAGCGCGATGATTGCAATGTTGACGAGTGAAGGTGCGGCATCAATCACCGATTCGAACGTTGATCGAAGCGTGATTGCGTTGGTGCGGGCCTTGCGCAAGCGCTGAGAGATGACCGCGAGTCGTTCAGTTTCGCGCTGCTCGGCACCAAAGGCCTTGACAACGAGCACGCCATCGAAACTTTCATGAGCGGCCTCGCTGAGTGCGCCAAGTTCGTCCTGCGCGACCTGGTAGTGATAATCGACTTTTCGTTGGTACAAGATGTTGGTAGCGAGCATCAAAGGAAAGACCAAGAAGGCAAAGAGCCCAAGCCACAGATCGGTCAACACCAGCCATACGCCCGAGACGGCGAGGAGCACCACGACAGACGACGCGAACGGCATGGGCCCGAGGATTGCTGCGGCCGCATCCGTATCCACGCCTGCCCGCGCCGCGATATCGCCAGTCATACGCGTTCGGTGCCACGACGAAGGTTGCCGCATGAGGTGTGCGAGGGCCCGATCGGCGATGGTCTTGGCGGTCATGGAGTTCGTCTTGCCTGCGTACGTGCGTCGTACGACGACCCCTGCAGCTCGCACCAACCCAATAACGACAACGACGGCAGACACCAAGGCCCACGTGTTGAAACTGACATTGCCGTCCTCGAACGCAGGCAGGATCACGTCATCAATGAGCAATTGAACACCGTAGGAAGACAGCACCGTCGCGACTGCGAAGACTGCGGCACCAGAAACCGCGATCAGGAAGTAACCGGTGTGAAAACTGACCATCGCCTTCATCAGGTTCTTCGCCCGAACAAAACGATTCTCGGGCTTGGCGGTCGGTAGCGTCTCGGAAATCATGCGGCGTGTGGGAACTCTCATTCTGTCAGTTGTGTGCGCTGCCATCGCGGCAATGTGGGTGTATGCACTTGGGTTTGCATCGAAGGAAGCCGTCAACAAAATCGGAGACGAAGCGTGGACACAGCGCGCTGATGCTCGTTGCCTGATTGCCAAGAATGAACGCCTCGCTCTTGCTGACTATCGATTACTCGACGACGTCGGGGCCGGCGCTCTTTCTGGTCGAGCTGCGCTCGTTGACCGCGCCACGGACACGATTGAGGCGATGTTGAATGACCTGCGCAGCACGATGCCTACAGATGAGAAGGGGCAAGCCCTCATCCCACTGTGGTTGGCTGACTACGACACGTATGTCAACGACCGGCGCGAATATGCCGAGCGACTGCGGCTGGGAGACAATGCGCCGTTCTCAGAGTCCACTACCGAGGGGTTACCGCTCAGTGAGAAGATTGCCACCTTCGCTGGTGATAATCGCATGAAGAACTGCGCTCCGCCGATTGACCTCTCCGTCTGACGCATGAAGCGTTGTTGCCGCCAGGGAGAAGCGGATGCCAGTCGTTACGTCAGCGTCGCTGATGTCGAAACTCGTCGGCGGGCTTCCAGCCGGTCGCAGAGTCGTAACGCTTGATCACTCTCGCTGGTGTTCCGACTGCGACACAGTAATCAGGTAACTCCCCAGTCACCACGGAATTTGCTCCGACCGCCACGTGTTTGCCGATGGTTGCACCCGGCAGCACGACGGTGCCGGCCCCAAGCCACGAGCCATCACCAATCGTGACCGGTCGTTCCGGTTGCGTTTGCAGTGAGATCGGGCGAGTGACATCTTCGTATCCGTGATTTTGGTCGGTGATATAGACGTGATGTCCCGTCCACACGTCATTGCCGATGTCGATGGCGAGATGTCCGACGACTCCACTTCCTCTGCCAATCAAACATCGATCACCGATACGCACCACCGGTGAGGTGACGCACTCTTGACCAGGCATCATCCCAGCGGAGAGGGCAACGTATGGGCCGAGCATGGTGTCGCGTCCAATCTCGATGTAGTGCTCGTTGTAGACCGTCACCCACGGGAAGGCAATCAGTGAACCCTCGCCGAATGCCTTGAACCTGCGACCGCGTCGGGTATTGGCCGTGATGGCAGCGGAAAACTGCCACTCCTCGAATCGATCGCGCACCACCTCTGCCACGAGTCGTTCCAATGTTCTTCGCAACACGTCATCACGGTACCGCTCGGTACGCTCGGGGCGTGCCAGTCAACGCAGTGGATGTCCATCGCAACATCGTGTACGCCACGGCCGCTCGTTTTGCACCACCTGAACGTGTTGATGGTTTCGTCGCAAAGCAACATGCCGTTCAATGCCCGCAGGTGCCTGGCCTCCTTGAACAAGCGATGGGTACGGGTTCGCTGTCGATGGATGAGGATTGCCTCACGCTGAATGTCTTCACGCCAGTTCAACAGACGTCAGGTGGCCTGGCTCATGGTCAGCGGACCGAATTGCCCGTCCTCGTGTGGATTCACGGTGGCGCCTTCACCAACGGCACCGGGAATGCGTCCTGGTACGACGGCTCGAATCTGGCTGCCCGCGGTTGTGTCGTGGTCGCAATCAACTATCGTCTCGGCTCATTTGGTTTCACGGGTCGCGGGGATGTCGGACTACTCGATCAGGTCACTGCACTTGAGTGGGTGCGTGACAACATCGCACGCTTCGGTGGCGACGCGGGCAATGTGACCATCTTTGGTGAATCCGCCGGCGGGTGCAGCGTCCTTGCCCTGATGGCGGCACCGCGAGCGCAGTCGCTTTTCCACCGAGCATGGGCGATGAGCCCATCCATTGGTCAATTGCGCACCGTCGAGCGTGCCGATGAGTCGCAGCGACTGCTCTTGGGACAACTCGGAGTCGGCAAGATCGCTGATGCCGAGAAGATCAGCGCAGATGATGTAGTCGCAGCGCAAAGTCGCACATTGCGTGATCCCAAGGACATCGTCACAATGTTCAGCCCGACGATTGGTGGTGAGGTGCTTCCTCTCGACGCACATCAGCGAATGCACCGAGACAAGCGTCCACTGGTGATTGGCACCATGCGTGACGAGAGTCGATTGTGGGTTGCGCTGAATCCGGCAGCGGCGGATCTCACCGAAGCTGATGTGCGGGCTCACTTCGCACAACGATTTGGTAACGATGCTGATCGTGCATGGACGGCCTACAGCCAGTTGCGACCAGGTTCGACGCCGGCGCAGATGCTCGCTGCCCTGCAGAGCGATGAGTCATTTCGTGCACCCGCGTGGCGTGTGATTGATGGTCGTGATCAGGCTGGTTCGCCGACATGGTCCTACTTTTTCACCTGGCCAACTCCCGTGTTTGGTGGTGTTCTCGGCGCATGCCACGGTCTCGACATTCCATTCGTCTTCGACAACGTCGCCATTCCGGGTGTGGAGATGTTCATCGGTCAGTCCATAGCCCATCGTCCGATTGCTGATGTTCTCTCCGGGGCCCTGCTTTCGTTCGCCCGCACAGGTGATGCCCCATGGGAGTCCACTCTTGGTAAGCGCACCGCGTTGCAGATCGACGAACACACCGACACGTTGGTTGATCCCGAGCGCGCGTTGTACGACCTGTGGAATCGCTGAGGAGATCGAGTAGCGGCCAAGCGGCCTTGACGGATGCGGTGCGTCAACCGGTATGGCACGAGGCTGCAACGCCCGAGTGGAGTGTCGAGCAGGCCCCTGCTCACGCCGATGTCGACGTCGCAATCATCGGCGGTGGCTTCAGCGGTCTGTGGGCGGCGTACTACCTCTCGCAGGCCCGCCCAGACCTATCAGTAGCGGTGATTGAAGCGTCTCGCGTCGGCTTTGGGGCGAGCGGTCGTAACGGGGGCTGGTGCAGTGGAATGTTCGCTCTCACCCCGTCAGATCTCGCAGCGCAGTGTGGTCGCGAAGCTGCACTAGCGGCATACCGAGAGAGTTTTGCGACTCTCGACGAAATCGAGATGGTTTTGCGGCGCGAACAGATTCGTTGTGACTGGCATCGTGGGGGTTCACTTACGTCAGCCACCATTCCGCTTCAACGCGAGCGATTGCAGAGAGACCTACAGACTCAGCACGAGATTGGCATCGAGCCTGCTGATATGCGCTGGCTTGAGCCCAACGATGTTCGCAGTGAAATGAACCTCGCAGATACGTATGGTGCCATCTACACACCCCACTGTGCAACGGTCAATCCCTATTTGCTCGTGCTCGGTCTGGCACGCGCAGTGCGGCGACGAGGCGTCAAGATCTGGGAGGCATCGCCGGTCACGCGCATCGACAACGGTGTCGTGACACACATAGCTGCTACCACGAACACGGCGGCCTCGAGTTCGGCAACCACGAACGACATGACGTCGAGTGCAGCCGGAACGATTCAGGCAGGTCTCGTCGTCCAAGCGACCGAGGGGTACTCAGCGGCCTTTCGTCAGACGCGACGCACGATGATTCCGTTGTATTCCTTGATGGTGGCGACGGAGCCTCTGCCGGAACAGGTGCTGGCTGAATTGCACTGGTCTCGACGCGCCACCTTTACCGACGGTGGTCGCATGATCATCTACGCACAGCTCACTCACGACAACCGCATCGCCATTGGCGGCAGAGGTGCTCCGTATCACTTCGGCTCACGGGTGCATCCATCGTTTGACATTGACGACGACACCCACGAACACATCGTGCAGGCGATAGCTCGTCATTTTCCGGCAGCGGCAGACGCTCGCATTACGCATCGCTGGGGAGGTCCGCTCGGAGTTCCCCGTGACTGGACACCTTTTGTGGCGGTGAATCGCGAGGCAAGGTATGCCCGCATCGGTGGCTACACCGGTGATGGTGTCGCGTGCACGAACCTGCTGGCACGAACCATGGTGGACGTCTGGTGTGATCGCGACACGACGCTGCGAACCCTCCCCTTCGTCAATCATCGTTCTGCCGAATGGGAACCTGAGCCACTGAGATTCCTCGGTGTGAACTCCCTCATTCGCTTTTCTGACTCCATTGACCGATTTGAAGCCCGCACCGGTCGCAGCCCGCGAGTACGAACAGCGCTACTGGAAAAGTTTCTCTGAGGCGCTAGCCCAACACTTCACGCACCTCGACCGGACGCCCACGTTCAATGCTGAGATGGGCGGCCTGGCCCATCGCCACCGACAGAAGACCGTCGTGCAGCGTGACGCTCGCTGGTAGGCCGTCTCGTATGGCTATTTGCATCGCCACATGCTCGCGCCACGAAGAGCCGTGGTGTGAACCGTGCCGTTGCACTGCTGCCGGTACATCACTGGCTGAAACCACCTCTTCCTGCGCTTGAAACCAGCCGTCCTTGCGCAGGCCGAGACGAACAATTCCCTCGGTGACGAGTGCTTCGGCCTTTCCGAGATCACCCACCAGTGAGAGTTCCTGCTCATTGCGCGTCGCTTCGGCGAACATGCACAAATCGAGAGATGCTCGCGCCCCGCGCTTGAAGTCGACGATGACGAATGCGTTGTCGAGAATGTCTGGCCGAGCACCGTCATAGTTCTCGTCGAGGTGGTTCACATCCTGAGAGCCAGAGGCGTACACGCGTACTGGTTCATCATCAAGCAAGAGACGCATGAGGTCGAAGAAGTGACAGCACTTCTCCACCAGCGTTCCACCGGTGTTCTTTGAAAAGCGGTTCCAATTCCCCACTTTCGTGAGAAACGGAAATCGATGTTCACGAATCGCCAGCATGTGCAAGTTGCCAAGAACGCCGCTACGTGCATGTTCGAGCAGTCGCATCGTTGGTGCCATGTAGCGGTACTCAAGGCCGGTCCACACAACACGGCCGCGACGCGCCGTTGCAGCCTCCAAGGAGATGAGCTCCTGGCATTCCTGGGCAGTGATGCAGAGGGGCTTTTCGATGAGGAGATGTGAGCCGAAGTGAAGGAGTGGCTCCACGATGCGACGGTGAGTGAAGTTCGGCGTTGCGACGACGGCAACGTCGAAACCTCCAGCTACGACCAACGACTCAACGTCGCCATAAACGCGGGGCTCGGCTATTCGCTGTGTGTTGTCATTGTCTGCTTTGGCGGTGAGAGCATGAAGCGCAGTGTCAATGCTCGAAGTGTGCGGGTCGCACAGTGCCACCACTTCGGTATTTGGCAGGCTCTTTAGGGCGTGGATGTGCTCGACACCCATCATCCCTGTGCCGACGATGGCGTAGCGCAAGGGCATCGAAGTGTCAGCCATGCTTCAAGGGTAGGTTCATCTCGTGACAGCAGACCGCTTCTACTTCCGACAACTGCTCTCTGGTCGCGACTATGCGCATGGCGATCCGATGGCACAGCAAATGGCGAACTTCGTCTACGCCATTGGAGACCGGCAAACAGGTGACTGTGTGCTCGTCGACCCCGCCTACGACGTTGATGCGCTCCTTGATGTGATCGAATCAGATGGGATGCGATTAGTGGGAGTTCTCGCCACTCACTACCACCCCGATCACGTTGGTGGATCGATGATGGGCATGCGAATCGAGGGCATCAGTCGACTCTTGGAACGGACATCGGTTCCCATCCATGCACAGCGCGCCGAAGTGGAGTGGATTACGAAAGTCACCGGAGTCGAAAAGACCCAGCTCTCGGCTCACGATTCAGGCGATGTCGTGACGGTTGGTGACGTGTCAATCACGCTCGTCCACACTCCGGGACATACACCTGGTAGCCAATGTTTTCTGGTGGATGGTCACCTCGTTTCGGGCGACACGCTGTTTTTGGATGGTTGTGGTCGCACCGACTTGCCCGGCAGCAACCCCGAAGAGATGTACGACAGCTTGCAGCGGCTCGCCTCGCTGCCCGATGACACCGTGATTTTTCCGGGGCACATGTATTCCCATGAACCGTTCGCACCGCTACAACGGGTGCGTTCGAGCAATGCCGTGTTCAAGCCAAAGTCAAAAGAGGCATGGCTCGGCTGGTTCGCCCCCTAAGGGCACACCGAGTGCGCGCTGATGAAGCCGGCGCGCGATGCGTGTCGGTGGTCTACGAAATCAACCCCGACCACGACACCGAGACTGCACTCAACGCAAGGAGCGAATAGACGAGTCGATCGAAGCGTCGTCCGTGCACACGTGGTCGGATGCGGATACCGAGCCACTGACCAACTGCGACAAGCGGTAGACCGGCGATGGCCAGCAGCACCGCTGCGCGAGTCGCTTCACCCGCGGCAAAAAATGCCATGAGACTGATTGCGCCCTGGAACGCGAAACTCACAGAAAGCGTGGCGCGAAACGTCTCTGGAGCAAGGCCACGCAGTTGAGCGGCAAAGACGAGTGGCGGCCCATTCGTCGACGTCGACGTGGAAAGCACTCCAGATGCAAAACCGGCGACGGTCTCGACAACTGGTCGCGGTCGAGCTGCCGAGCGAGTTCGTAGCAGCACAACGATGAGGGCGATGATCACTCCACCAAGCGCGACCTTCAGCACGCGCTCATCCACTTGCACGAGCACGAAGAGACCGAGCGGCATGCCGACCAGCGCTGGAAGATTGAAGCGACGAGCAACGGACCACTCCACATGGTGCAAAGAGCGAAATGAGAGTACGACGACGTTGGCAAATGAGGCGATGCTTCCCGCTACGACTGCCTCGGGGAGACGAATCGCAAGTGCCATCAGTGGCACTGCGAAAAGTGAAAACCCAAAGCCGCCAATCGACTGCACAAACGCTGCGATAGCGAACACCGCCAGGCACCAAGCAATTTGGGGTGTGGTCATGAATCAGGCGCCGACGAGCGCGGTGAGGGCTTCGTCAAACTGTTCGGTGTGGCGGTCGACGTCCGACTGATCGTGGAATGGCGAGAACAATGCCATGTTGTGAAATGGTGTCAAGAGCACGCCACGGTTGATAGCCCACAGGTGCATGAAGGCATCGAGGTCATGATCAACTGCGGCGGCTGCGTCGGCACCGGTGCGCGGTGGCGGACAGAACCAATACTCGGCACGCGAGCCAAGCTGTTGCACGCTCCACGGCAACCCGCGTCGTTCGTAGGAATCCTTCACGCCCTTCGTCCACGACGATGCGAGCGCCTTTGTGCGAACGAACTGCTCGGGTAGCAGGGCGTGAGTCAGTGTTGCGCGAACGGCGGCCATCGAGAGCGCATTTCCGGCGAGCGTGCCACCGACGCCTGATACGTCAATTCCGTCGCTCAATTGCAACTGCTCGACCTTGGCGCCAACCTCGGCCGACATGCCGTACGCACCGACGGGGATTCCCCCACCGATGGTCTTGCCGATGACGAACATGTCAGGCTCCAACCCCCACTCTTTCGTGCATCCGCCGGGCCCAGCACAAATGGTGTGCGTTTCATCAACGATCAGCAGCACGCCGTGCTGGCGGGTGATCTCGCGTACCGCCGCCAGATAGCCCGGTTCGGGCAAGACGATGCCGATGTTTGTGAGCGCGGGTTCAATCAGCATGCAGGCCACGTCTTCGTGGGCGAGTGATTGCTCGATTCCCTCAATGTCATTGAATTGCACGACACGTGTGGTGAGTGCTGGGTTGACTTGCGGACCGATTGCTCCCCCGCGGCTGATCGTTCGGTCGCCAAGTGCAACAACGAGTGTTTCGTCAACGGTGCCGTGGTAGCACCAATCATGCACGAGCACCTTGGGTTTCCCGGTGATTGCGCGGGCAAACCGCAGCGCGAATCGATTCGCATCAGTGGCACTCAGTGCGAATTGCCATTTCGGTAAACCGAACCGACGATGCATCTCATTGGCAACCCACACGGCATCTTGCGTCGGCAGCATGACTGTTGATCCCCGTGCAAGTTGGCGGCTCACTGCCTCCCCAACCTCGCGATGGGCGTGACCGGTCATCGCGCCAGTGTCACCGAGACAGAGATCGACATATTCATGACCATCGATGTCCGTGAAACGTGCGCCACTCGCCTGTTCGAGCACCAGCGGAAATGGTCCTGGCCAACGGCGCATCCACGGCATTGGCACCCCGCCAATCAGCGAGCTTGCCGTTTGCGCGTGAGCGGCCGATCGTGGGTGGGTATCGACGAAGCGCTGCGTCTCGTGCTTCATCAAATCAGCCAAGCGAGAGCGGTCAATGTGCGGCATCAGAGGTCAATACTGCCATTCGTAGAATGACAGCGTGCGCTCAGCGACCCAAGCGCTCTCCATCGACGGGTCTCGTCTCATGCACCGCCTCATGGCGCTCGCTGAAGTTGGCGCCATCGACGGAGGTGGGTGCAATCGCCTCGCGCTGACTGACGCTGATCGTGATGGTCGAGACTTGGTTCGATCATGGATGGTCGACCTCGGGCTTGATCTCACCGTGGACGTCGTCGGCAACATGATCGGCACGTGGAACATCGCCGATTCGGCGCCCGTAATGACGGGTTCACACATCGACACCGTTCGTACTGGTGGAAAGTATGACGGCAACTATGGAGTGTTGGCGGGTCTTGAAGTCATAGAAACGCTGCAGAATGCCGGAATCACGCCGTCTCGATCGCTCGCAGTCGGCGTGTTCACCGACGAAGAGGGTGCGCGCTTTGCGCCCGACATGCTTGGTTCCCTCGTCTATGCAGGTGGGATGTCCGTCGAACAAGCACACGACGTGATCGCCATCGACGGTGCACGACTCGGCGATGAGCTCGAGCGCATCGGCTACCTCGGTTCGGTTCCCTGTCCGGGCGTGACGCCACACGCCTTCGTGGAACTGCACATCGAACAAGGTCCACTGCTCGAAGTCAATGGTGTACGCATCGGTGCCGTCACTGGTGTGCAGGGAATCTCTTGGCAGGAAGTCACCATCCAGGGCCAAAGCAACCATGCCGGCACCACACCAATGCACCTTCGTCGAGACCCTGCCTACGCTGCCGCAGCGCTCACAGTGTTCGTGCGTGAACTCGCAGCGCGCCTTGGCGGTCACCAAGTCTGTACCGTCGGCAAAATTGATCTTCATCCGAATCTCACGAATGTGGTGCCGAGTCGCGCGGTGCTCACGCTTGATGTGCGCAACACGGATGAGGCCGTCTTGCAACGTGCGGAGGCAGAAATCGAGTCCTTCTGCAGGTCACTCGCCGAGCGAGAAGGTGTCACCATCACTCGAAAGAGCCTGGCGCGATTCGAACCGGTGATCTTTGACGATCGCGTCGTTGAGATGGTCGAGCGTCTCGCTACTGCACGTGGCAACACCGTGCAACGCATGCCGTCGGGAGCAGGACACGATGCCCAGATGATTGCTCGGATGTGTCCGAGCGGAATGATCTTCGTGCCGAGCCACAAGGGTCTCAGCCATAATGTGGCTGAGCACACGGATGAGGCCGATCTCATCGCCGGTGCAAATGTGTTGCTAGACGTCATGTGCGAACTTGCAGAGACCAACTTCGGAGCGTCGTCATGAGAGGCGATCTGCGCGGAACTCCACGAATCGTGCGTGTTGCCGCAGCGCAGATGGGTCCCATTCATCGGGTCGATACCCGTGAGTCTGCAGTCGAGCGTCTCGTGGCGCTACTCCATCGCGCAGCAGACCAAGGTGCCCATCTCGTGGTGTTTCCTGAACTCGCGTTGACGACGTTCTTCCCACGCTGGTTCGTCGACGACATCAGAACGGCGGACCAGTACTACGAAACATCGATGCCGTCACCGGCTACGCAGCCGCTGTTTGATGCAGCAAAGCAACGCCAAGTCGGATTCAGCCTTGGATACGCCGAACTGACTGCGCAAGGACATCGATTCAACACACAGGTGCTCGTTGAGCGTGACGGCAGCATCGTGGCGAAGTATCGAAAAGTGCACATTCCGGGTCACGCTTCGCACGAACCGAATCGCCCGTTTCAACACGCTGAGCGCTATTACTTTGAGCCGAGCGATGAGGGGTTCGGAGTGTGGAACGCGTTCAACGGGCGGGTCGGGATGATGATCTGCAACGATCGTCGTTGGCCCGAGTCATATCGCGAAATGGGTTTGCAGGGCGTGGAGCTCATCCTGTGCGGTTACAACACGCCACTGTCGTACATCCCTGATCCAAGTCAAGACCGGCACGCAGCGTTCCACAATTCGCTTGTGATGCAGTCGGGTGCATATCAGAACGGCACGTTCGTGGTGGGTGTGGCAAAAGGTGGTGTTGAGGAGGGCGTCGACTCTCTCGCAGAGTCGCAGATTATTGCCCCGTCGGGTGAGATTCTGGCGAAGACGGTCAGCTCAGGTGACGAGGTAGTGGTCGCTGACTGCGACCTCGAGTGGTGCAAGAACTACCAAAACACCCTGTTTGACCTCGATTACTACCGACGCCCCGAGGTCTATCGCCGACTCACCAGCCAACGCGGGGTGACGACACGCTCCGACGGTCGTCCGCTCTAGCCACCGCACACGAGGCCACGGCCGTTCGGGTGAGGACGGCGGCCTGAGGGGTCACGCCCACGACGTTCGGGGTTCCGGTACTCCACCACCACACGGTGGATGAGCCTGGTGTGGCTGGTCGGGGGTGCAGCGGCGGCGTGCCCCGCCTTTGACAAACTGTAAAGGTGACCGTGGGGGCCATCACCGAGTTCGTCGTCAACGGCGTGCCGGTCGCTGTACGCCAGCCGCACCCGCACCTGCTGTCGGCGTTACGCGAAGAACTGAACATCACGTCGCCGAAAGACGGCTGCTCCCCTTCCGGACAATGCGGATGTTGCACGGTGCTGATCAATGGCAAGGCCGTGGTCTCATGTCAAACGAGTTTGGAGAAGGCAGCTGGCGCACAAGTGACGACGCTCGAAGGTGTCTCGGAGCAGGAACGGGAGAAGTTCTCACAAGCGTTCGCAGCATGTGGAGGACTGCAGTGCGGCTTCTGCATACCTGGCATCGTCGTTCGCGCGAAAGCCCAGATCGACAAAAAGGGTGCGGCGCTCAAGCGTGAGGACATGGCGCGACATCTCGGCGCACACCTCTGTCGCTGCACTGGGTACGCAAAGATTCTCGATGCAATCGAGTGCGTAGCGCAGGATCGCATTCCCGAACTTGCGCAAGCTGGCGGTGTCGGCTCACGAACCGTAAAGCACGAAGCGCAAGCTTTGGCGCTCGGTGATCGCGGTTACATAGACGACATCCGAGTGCCGGAGTTGTTGCATGCCGCGTTGCACTTCACTGCTCACGCCCGCGCCGACATCAAAGCTATTCGCACTGACGCGGCACGGGCTGCCACAGGTGTTCGTGCGGTGTACACGGCGACTGACATTCCAGGTGAACTGCTGGTCGGCATCATCTACAAGGACTGGCCGGTGATGATTCCCATCGGTGGCTGTACCTCGTATGCAGGTGACGTGCTCGCCATTGTGGTTGCCGACACTCGCGTCAACGCGCGAGCTGCGGCTGCCCTCATCGAAGTCGACTACGAGGTGCACAAGCCGATCACTGACGTCGATGTCGCACTTGCCACGAGTGAGATTGCTGTCTGGAAGACCAACAACAACGTGCTGAGTACCAGCACCTACCAACGTGGTGACGTTGCCCACGCCCTGGCGAACAGCCAACATGTGGTGCGCGAGACCTTCCAGACGCAACGCATTGAGCATGCATTCCTGGAGCCGGAAGCAACGCTTGCCGTGCCGTCTGGTGTCGGCGATGCACGACGCCTGCACGTGTATTCCGGCGGTCAAGGAGTCTGGGACGATCGCAACGACATCGCTCGGGTGCTCGGACTCACCAATGACCGCGTCACCGTGGAACTCATCACCAACGGCGGGGCGTTCGGTGGCAAAGAAGACATGTCCAACCAGGCTCATGCTTCACTTGCGGCGTGGTTGCTCGATGTGCCAGTCAAATGCGTTCTGTCACGCGAAGAGAGTCTGCTGATGCACGCCAAGCGCCACCCGATTCGCATGACCTACGAGATGGGCTGTGATGCGGATGGCAAGTTGACCGCGTTGCGGGTGCGGGCAGTTGGCGATTCTGGTGCGTACGCGAGCGTCGGAATGAAAGTGCTCGAGCGAATGGCTGGTCACGCGAGCGGGCCGTACCATCTGCCAGCGATCGATGTTGAATCAATTGCGGTTCGTACCAACAACCCGGTCGGTGGTGCCTTCCGTGGCTTCGGCGCCAATCAGGCACAGTTCGCCATGGAGGGCATGCTTGACCGACTGGCTGCGCTCGCCGGTGTCGATTCGTGGGAGATGCGGCGACGCAATGTCATCCGACCGGGAATGGTGTGGGGTCCTGGTCAAGTGATGGATGAAGGATGTAACGGCGCATTGGCCTGTCTGGAGGCCATCAAGCCGCATTATGACGAAGCCAAACAGGCGGGAAAGGCCGTCGGGCTTGGTCTGGGTTTGAAGAACAGCGGTCTTGGGAACGGCTTCAAGGAGATCACTCGGGCGGTCGTGCGCATTGAGGACGACGGCTCCCTCGAGGTGCGCCACGGGTGGACCGAGATGGGCCAGGGCATCAACACGGTCGCAATGCAAGTAGTCATCGAGGAACTCGGCGAACACCTTCCCATCGATGCAAGCCGCGTGCGCGTCGTGGTTGACACCACCCGAGAACTTGGATTGGGTCAGACCACTGGCTCGCGCGGCACGCTCATGGGTGCTGGAGCAGTGCAAGACGCCTGCCGTGTAGCGCTCGGCGCTGGACTCACGCGTGGAGTCGACCATGTCGGAGAATACAGAGTCGACTGGACCACCAAACTCGGCGATCCTGGTGTCACGAATCCAATCATCCACTCGACCTTTGGTTACGCCACTCAACTCGTCGTCATCAATCGAGAGACAAGCAAGATCGAGCGCGTGGTAGCAGCGCACGACGTGGGCAGAGCAGTCAACCCCACTCTGTGCGAGGGGCAAATCGAAGGCAGCATTCACATGGGTCTCGGCTACGCACTTTCAGAAGACTTCCCTGCCGATGAAGAGACAGGGTTTCCCACCAACATGACACTCCGATCACTTGGCATCTTGCGGGCCAAAGATGTGCCGCCAATGCACGTCATGCTCGTTGAATCACCGCAGCCCAATGCGCCGTACGGCATCAAGGGCGTCGGTGAGATCGGCCTGGTTCCGACTGCAGGAGCGGTTGCCAAGGCTCTCCATGATCTCGACGGTGTATGGCGAACGCATCTGCCGATGCGCCGCGGCAACGCCGACGAAGAGTGAGATTCACGCCATGACCGTTACGTCGCGTCGCTCTGCAACGCCGGATGAAACGAGCACGACGCCCGGCCTCGTCAACGCACACCACCACTTGTATTCCGCACTCGCCCGTGGAATGCCCGGCCCACGACGTATCCCAAGGAGTTTCTCTGACATGCTCTCGCTCGTGTGGTGGCGACTCGATGCGTCACTCGATGCAGAGACGATGTACTGGTCCGCGAAGTTGGGTGCGGTTGAAGCTGCGCTTGCTGGCACGACGTGCATCATCGACCACCACGAATCTCCACGGGCGATAGACGGCTCGCTCGAGGTGATCGACAAGGCTTGTAGCGAAGTCGGTGTGCGAGTGAATGCCTGCTACGGCGCAACCGACCGCTGGGCAGATGATGGCTCGCTCCACGAAAAAGTGTCTCCGCTCTCTCGCATGACCAAGGGTGCCAAGGCGGGCTTGGATGAATGTGAGCGGCACCTACGTGCTGGCAAACGCGGCATGGTGGGTCTTCATGCGGCATTCACCTGCAGTGATGAGACCATCGAAGCGGCAACTCTCCTCGCGGAGAAGTACGGGGTCGGTGTCCATGTCCATGTTGCTGAGGCGCTTGATGATGTCGCAGCAGGTGCGCGTCTTGAGAACCATGCAACCGACGACTGGCTGCTCGTGCATACGGTGCACCTTGACCGGCCATTGCGTGGTCGTATCGCCCACAATCCACGCTCCAACATGAACAACGGTGTTGGCTATGCAAAGCCGACCACCAGGCCGAATCCCGTGATGCTTGGCTCAGATGGCATCGGAAGCGACATGGCAGAAGAGTCACGACTGGCGTACGCGCGGCTGCGAGAGTATGACACCAATGCGAAGCCTGATGTGGTGGACGGATGGATGCACAACGCCCGAGCGATGTTTCCCGAGTCGCTGGACGACATCGTCACATGGCGCTACCCCGCTGCTGACTCACCGTGGCATGCAGCCTTCACCACGGGGATGCGAGTGGAGCGCGTTGTTGCTGATGGTCGCATGATTGTGGATCGTGGCACCACCGTGCTGGTCGACGAAATGGAAACTCGCGCCAAGGCACGAGAGGCAGCCCGGGCACTTCACCAACGACTGGAGAACATGTGAGCATCCCCACCTACACGCCATTCACGCCGCGGGGCACCGCACGCGTCGCCCTCTATCTGCAAGACGCCCACCGGATACGTGAAGGCATGGAGTTCGCCAGATACGCCGAGCAGCGCGGCTTTGAAGCCGTCTGGCAGGCCGAGAGTCGGCTCGTGCGTGAGGCGACGGTGCCGATGGCCGCGTTCGCATCGGTGACCGAGACGTTAAAAGTGGGTTCTGGTGTAGTCGATTGCTGGAGCCGCAATCCAGCGCGTCTCGCTGCGACATTCAGCACCTTGGACGACCTTGCACCAGGACGCGTGCTGCTGGGAATCGGCGCATGGTGGGACCCGCTGGCCAAGAAGGTTGGCATTGATCGTGTGAAACCGCTGCGGGCGATGCGTGAAATCGTCACCGCCGTTCGAGCCCTGTTGAACAATGAAACTGTCACGATGAACGGCGAGTTCGTGAAACTCGATGGTGTTGAACTCGACTACGTCTATCAGGAACGTCGTCCGAAGAACGTGCCGATCTACATCGGTGCTACAGGTATGCAGATGATGGAACTCACCGGCGAGATTGCCGATGGTGTCGTCTTGAACTACCTCGTTTCTCCCGAGTACAACGCCAAAGCCATTGAAGCGTTGGGTGCTGGTGCAGCGAAGAAAAATCGCTCACTGGACTCCATTGACCGACCACAACTCGTGGTGTGCAGCGTGCACGAAGACCGTAAGACTGCGTTGGATATGGCGCGTCTCATGGTCACGCAATATCTCGGTCAACAGCCCCACATCATGAAGGCGTCGGGTGTGCCAGCATCGCTACTCGACAAGGTAGGCAGCGTGCTCACCTGGCCGGCAACACACGAGCAGGTGGTGGCTGCGTCCAAACATGTCCCCGATGAGATTGTCCAGATGCTCACTGCCAGCGGAACGCCCACCGATGCCCGCGAGCAGGTGGCGCATTACATGCGCAATGGGGCGACCTGTCCGATTCTGTATCCCCTCGGCGACGTCCGAGCCATGATCGATGCGTTCGCTGATTGGCAGCCGACATTGTGAATACACCCAAGTGAGCTCCGCAGTATGACCGTCGTCAACGCCACCAGCATCGAAGAGGCACTGTCAGCGCTTCAGGCGCACCCCCAGGCACGGCTCATCCAGGGTGGCACCGACGTGATGGTTGAGATCAATTTCAATCGAACCAAAGTGGAACATGTTGTCTCGTTACGTCGAGTGGCCGAGCTGCGACGTTGGCATCTCGACGACGAAACAGCGGTCCTGCGCATCGGAGCCGGCGTTCCGTACGCAGAGATGGAGCGCGCCCCATTGAGTGAATACGTGCCAGCTCTCGCGCAGGCCGCACGCACGGTGGGCTCACCGCAAATTCGAGCCGCAGGCTCTCTCGGCGGGAATCTCGGCACCTGTTCCCCAGCGGGTGACGGCCTACCTGTACTCAGCGCGCTCGATGCGGTCGTCCATCTCCGTTCGAATTCATCCTCGCGAGATGTTTCGGTGCACGACTTCATGGTTGGCGTCAAGCGAAATGCCAAGCAAGACGGTGAACTCATCATCGCCGTGAGCGTGCCTGTTGTACGAGGTTTTCAGGGCTACGCCAAAGTCGGCACACGTAACGCCATGGTGATTTCTGCGGCATCCGCGTGCTTGGTGCACGATCAGCAGGGCGGATCGGTTCGTCTGGCCCTGGGAGCCGTTGCTCCCACCGTGGTGCGAGCTCGGTCGACGGAGGCGTGGTTGGCAACGCAGACTTCGCTCAAAGGCGAGCTCACGATGAGCGATTCGTTGGCCCGAGAGTTTGGTCAACGAGCAGCACGAGAATGTTCACCAATCAATGATCATCGCTCGACAGCCGACTATCGACGCCATGCGATTGGCGTGCTCGCACAGCGCCTCTTGCTGCGCGCAGCGAGTGCTTCGACAGCCACACCAGAACAGAGTGCCTCGTGAGTAACGAGTTCTACACGCTGCGAGTCAACGGCATCGAACATCAGGTGCAGGACGCCTGGACGGGCGAAAGTCTGTTGTACGTCTTGCGTGAGCGTCTCGGTTTGCCCGGCACCAAGGGAGCCTGCGAACAAGGCGAGTGTGGCTCCTGCACGGTCATCATGGACGGCGAAGCAATCTGCTCATGCCTCGTCATGGCGGCGACCGCCGTCGACACCGACATCGTGACGGTCGAAGGTTTGACCACTGACGGGGAACCCACCGATGTGCAACGCTCGTTCGTCTCAGCCGGAGGAGTCCAGTGCGGATTCTGCACTCCCGGATTGATCGTTGCTGTCCATCACTTGCTTGACCGCAACCCCGCGCCGAACGACCTGGAAATCAAAGAAGCCATCAGCGGCAACATCTGCCGCTGCACCGGATACGGACGCATTTTTGAGGCGGTCCGACAGGCTCGTGATGCGCGTGCTGGTAACGCGACGGCTGGTGAGTGATGTGGTGACCAAGGTTGACTCCTCTGCCCGCACTCGGCACGGTGCACTTGGCACCTCAGCGTTACGCCCAGATGGCATTCCGAAAGTGCAAGGACGATTCGCCTTCTCGAGTG
>Ga0208594_1000152_pt1 | contig 21801 bp, 25 predicted proteins | sample LakMenEpi14Sep10_FD_150699 | JGI IMG/M metagenome (GOLD analysis project Ga0208594, IMG submission 150699) | Freshwater microbial communities from Lake Mendota, WI - 14SEP2010 deep hole epilimnion (SPAdes) | ecosystem: Environmental > Aquatic > Freshwater > Lake > Epilimnion/Euphotic zone ...
CGATGCCCGTCCCGAGTGGATGGTGCTGGATGTGATCCCGGTGATCCCGCCGGATCTGCGACCGATGGTGCAGCTGGATGGCGGTCGTTTCGCCACCAGCGACCTCAACGACCTCTACCGACGGGTGATCAACCGCAACAACCGCCTGGCGCGGCTGCAGGAGATCCTCGCCCCCGAGATCATCGTGCGCAACGAGAAGCGCATGCTGCAGGAGGCCGTCGACGCCCTGATCGACAACGGCCGCCGCGGCCGCACCGTGGTGGGCGCCAACAACCGGGCGCTCAAGTCGCTCAGTGACATCATCGAGGGCAAGCAGGGCCGCTTCCGCCAGAACCTGCTGGGTAAGAGGGTCGACTACTCCGGTCGTTCCGTGATCGTGGTGGGTCCGAAACTGAAGATGCACCAGTGCGGCCTGCCCAAGGAGATGGCGATCGAGCTGTTCCAGCCGTTCGTGATCCATCGCCTGATCCGCCAGAACATCGTCAACAACATCAAGGCCGCCAAGAAGTTGATTCAGCGCGCCGACGATGAGGTGATGCAGGTGCTTCAGGAGGTGATCGAAGGTCACCCGATCCTGCTGAACCGAGCTCCGACCCTGCACCGTCTCGGCATTCAGGCCTTTGAGCCAAAACTGGTTGATGGTCGCGCCATCCAGCTACATCCGCTGGTGTGCCCGGCTTTTAACGCCGACTTTGACGGTGACCAGATGGCCGTGCACGTGCCGCTGGCGATCGAAGCCCAAACCGAGGCCCGCATGTTGATGCTGGCCAGCAACAACATCCTTTCGCCCGCCACTGGCGAGCCGATCATCACGCCGTCCCAGGACATGGTGCTGGGCGCCTATTACCTCACCGCCGAGCAGCCGGGCAGTGACAAGCCCGAGTTCGGCGATCGCGCCCGCACCTTCGCCGGCCTGGAGGATGTGATCGCCGCTCATCAGGACAAGCACATCAGCCTGCATGACTGGATCTGGGTGCGCTTCAGCGGTGCGGTGGAGTGCGATGAGGAAGAGCGTGAGCCCCAGAGGCAGGAGACCCTCAGCGACGGTACCCGCATCGAACAGTGGCTGTACCGCCGCGACCGCTTCGACGAGGACGGCGCCCTGATCAGCCGTTATCTGCTCACCACCGTGGGCCGCGTCGTGATCAACCACACGATCATCGACGCCGTGGCTGCTTCCTGAGCCGGCAGAACGCATCGACATTTCCCTGACTTCCATCCTGCGCGCAGCCATGACCGCCACCCCCACCAACCCCACCTCTTCCCAGCTGATCGATCAGACCCCCACCCAGAGCGGCCCCCTCAGCCGACAGGCGCCCCCGTTCCGCAACCGGGTGATCGACAAGAAGGCCCTGCGCAACCTGGTGGCCTGGGCCTACAAGCACCACGGCACCGCCGCCACGGCCTCGATGGCCGACGAGCTCAAGGATCTGGGTTTCCGCTACGCCACCCAGGCCGCCGTGTCGATCTCGGTGGACGACTTGCGGATCCCCGGCGACAAGGCGGCCCTGCTGGAGGAAGCCGAAGAGCAGATCACGGCCACCGAAGAGCGCTACCGCCTCGGTGAGATCACCGAGGTGGAGCGCCACACCAAGGTGATCGACACCTGGACCGAGACCAACGAGCGCTTGGTGGCGGCGGTGCGCCGCAACTTCAACGACAACGATCCGTTGAACTCGGTGTGGATGATGGCCAACTCCGGAGCCCGGGGCAACATGTCCCAGGTGCGCCAGCTGGTGGGCATGCGTGGCCTGATGGCCAACCCACAGGGCGAGATCATCGACCTGCCGATCCGCACCAACTTCCGCGAGGGGCTCACGGTCACGGAATACGTGATTTCCTCCTACGGCGCCCGCAAGGGCCTGGTGGATACTGCCCTGCGCACCGCCGACTCGGGTTACCTCACCCGCCGTCTGGTGGATGTGGCCCAGGACGTGATCGTGCGCGAGGACGACTGCGGCACCAACCGCTGCATCCCGATCGATGCCGACGAGAAGGGCAACTTCGGCAGCAAGCTGGTGGGTCGCCTGGCCGCCGAAGCGGTGCTGGATGGCGAGGGCAACACCCTGGTGGAGCGGAATGGCGAGATCGACGCTCCGCTCAGTCGCCGGATTGAAGCCGCCGCTGTGAAGACCGTGAAAGTGCGCTCGCCGCTCACCTGCGAGGCCTCCCGTTCGGTGTGCCGCAAGTGCTACGGCTGGGCCCTGGCCCACAACGAGCTGGTGGACCTGGGTGAGGCCGTGGGCATCGTGGCCGCCCAGTCGATCGGTGAGCCGGGCACCCAGCTCACCATGCGGACGTTCCACACCGGTGGTGTGTCCACGGCCGAAACCGGCGTGGTGCGCTCCCTGCTGGAAGGGACGATTGAATTCGGCGCCAAGGCCCGGGTGCGGCCCTTCCGCACCACCCACGGCGTGGACGCCCAGATCGCTGAGACCGACTTCACCCTCACGGTGAAGCCCAGCGGCAAGGGCCGTCTGCAGAAACTGGACATCACTCCGGGCTCGATCCTGTTCGTCCACGACGGCCAGGAGATCCCGGGCGACACGATGCTCGCCCAGATCTCCTCCGGCGCCACCGTGAAGAAGAGCGTGGAGAAGGCCACCAAGGACGTGATCTGCGACCTGGCCGGTCAGGTGCGCTACGAGGATGGCATTCAACCCAAGGAGGTCACCGACCGCCAGGGCAACATCACCCACAAGGCCACCCGCCTGGGTCGCCTCTGGGTGTTCAGCGGGGACGTGTACAACCTGCCCCCCAATGCCCTGCCCGTGGTGCCGGGCACCAAGGCGGTGACCACCGGTGAAGTGCTGGCGGAGAGCCGCTTGGTAAGTGAGTACGGCGGTGCGGTGCGTCTGCGCGAGAGCACCGGTGATTCCCGTGAGGTGCAGATCGTCACGGCCAGCCTCACCCTCAAGGACTGCAAGCTGGTTGGCGAGTCGAGCCACACCGGGGAGATCTGGCACCTGGAGGGCAAGGAGAACATCCGCTACCGCCTGAATACCGCCCCGGGCAGCAAGATCGCCAACGGCGAGGTGATCGCCGAGCTGGCCGACGACCGCTTCCGCACCCAGACTGGCGGCACCGTGAAGTTCGCCCCCGGCCTGGCGATCAAGAAGGCCCGCAGCGCCAAGAACGGCTACGAGGTGAGCAAGGGCGGGACCCTCCTCTGGATCCCTCAGGAAACCCACGAGATCAACAAGGACATCTCCCTGTTGATGATCGAGGACGGCCAGTGGATCGAGGCCGGCACCGAGGTGGTGAAGGACATCTTCAGCCAGACTGCCGGCATCGTGACGGTGACCCAGAAGAACGACATCCTGCGCGAGATCATCGTGCGCTCGGGCACGCTCCATCTGGTGAGCGACAGCAAGACCACGGCCAAGTTCGCCGAGGGCAGGATGGTGATGCCCGGCGAGGAGATCGCCAAGGGTCTCAAGGCCGAGGCAATGGTGTTCGTCGAGTCTGTCGACACGCCTGAGGGGGGTGCGCTGCTGCTGCGCCCGGTGGAGGAATACACCATTCCTGATGCCGCCCACCTGCCCGAACTCACCGCGGTGAAGCAGACCGGGGGCCCGACCATGGGCCTCAAGGCCACCCAGCGCCTGGCCTTCAAGGACGGCGAGCTGATCAAGAGCGTGGAGGGGGTGGAGCTGCTGCGCACCCAGCTCATTTTGGAAACCCACGACACCACGCCCCAGATGACGGTGGATGTGGAAGCCGTGGCCGACAAGCGGGCCAAGACCATCGAGCGCCTGCAGCTCACCATCCTGGAAACTCTCCTGGTGCGCCGCGACACCCTCTCCGACGCCAGCCATGGCTCTACCCACACCGACCTGCAGGTGGCCGATGGCGATATGGTGAAGCGGGGCGACGTGGTGGCCACCACCCAGATCCTTTGCAAGGAGGACGGGGTGGTGCAACTTCCCGACCCCGTGGACGGCGAGCCGGTGCGGCGCCTGATCGTGGAGCGCCAGGAGGACACCCGTCGCATCGAACTGGCCGGGGCTGCCCCGCTGGTGGCGGTGGATCAGCGCATTGTCGATGGCGATCTGCTGGCCGAGGGGCTGCCGGCCCCCTGCTGCGGGCAGGTGGAGGCCATCGAGGGCGGTGCCCTCACCATCCGTCTTGGGCGTCCTTACATGGTGTCTCCCGACTCGGTGCTGCACGTTCGCGACGGCGAGCTGGTGCAGCGCGGTGACGGCCTGGCCCTGTTGGTGTTCGAGCGCCAGAAGACCGGAGACATTGTGCAGGGTCTGCCCCGGATTGAGGAACTGCTGGAAGCTCGCCGTCCGCGGGAATCGACGATCCTCTGCCGCAAGAGCGGCACCGTGCAGATCAAGCAAGGTGAAGATGACGACTCGATCACGGTGTCTGTGATTGAGCACGACGACGCCATCACCGAGTACCCGATCCTGCTGGGCCGCAACGTGATGGTGAGCGATGGCCAGCAGGTCAGCGCCGGTGAGTCGCTGACCGACGGGCCGATCAACCCCCACGAGCTGCTGGAGTGCTTCTTCGAAGACCTGCGCAGCCGCAAGCCCACCATGGAGGCAGCCCAGGAGGCGATCTCCAAGCTGCAGTTCCGGATGGTGACGGAGGTGCAAAACGTCTATAAGAGCCAGGGCGTTTCGATCAGCGACAAGCACATCGAAGTGATCGTGCGCCAGATGACCAGCAAGGTGCGCATCGAGGATGCGGGTGATACCACCTTTCTGCCCGGTGAGCTGATCGAGCTGCGTCAGGTGGAGCAGGTGAATGGCGCCATGGCGATCACCGGCGGCGCCCCCGCCGAGTTCACGCCGGTGCTGCTGGGCATCACCAAGGCCTCGCTCAACACCGACAGCTTCATCTCGGCGGCCTCCTTCCAGGAGACCACCCGGGTGCTCACCGAGGCCGCCATCGAGGGCAAGAGCGACTGGCTTCGCGGCCTCAAGGAGAACGTGATCATCGGTCGCCTGATCCCGGCCGGCACCGGCTTCAGCGGCTTCGAGGAGGAGCTGCGCGCCGAGGCCGGGCCCCACCCCGACATCCTCGAGGAGGACGGCATGGGCTACCGGCGCATGCAGAACCTGCGTCCCGACTACACCGTGGAGATGCCCACCCCGGCGGCTTCCACCGCCGTGCTTGATGACCCCTCCGACGCGGACCTCGAGGCCACCCGCAGCCGCCACGGCATCGAGGCCAGTGCCAGCAACCTCGCCGCCTTCACCCGCCCCAGCGTGGAGGAGGGCCTCGAGGAGGAGCTGATCGCCGATCCGGCTGCACTGGAGGGACTGCAGGAGGAAGGGCTGCTCACCGACGACTGATCCCACCCGATTGCGCCAGGATGACCCCATGACAACGAGCAACCCGCCTCTTACCGCCCTGGGAACCCCCATTCCCCAGCGGCGGCTGCCCCGTTATGGCTTCCATCGCCACACGGAGCTGCTCAATGGCCGCCTGGCCATGCTCGGCTTCATCGCCCTGGTGGCGGTGGAGTGGAAGTTGGGCCACGGCCTGCTGGTCTGGTGATCCCTTCTGCTGGGGTGGTGATTCACCCGGAGCCCTCCGATCAGTGTCGATCCCGGCCGCTGCTGGGTCTGGGTCGCGCTGAGCTGGAGGCCTGGGCCCAGCAGCAGGGGCAGTCCGCCTTTCGGGGCCGACAGCTGCATGACTGGATCTACGCCAAGGGCGCCCGCGAGCTGGAGGCGATTCATGTGTTGCCAAAGGCCTGGCGCCAGCAGCTGGCCGGCACTGCCCCGACCGGCGCCGGCGATTGGATCGGCCGGCTGCGGGAGGTGCATCGCAGCGTCGCCGCCGATGGCACCACCAAGCTGCTGCTGGCCACCCACGACGGCCACACGATCGAGACGGTGGGCATTCCCGCCGAGGGCCGTCTCACGGTGTGTGTGAGCAGCCAGGTGGGCTGCCCGATGGCCTGCCGCTTCTGCGCCACCGGCAAGGGGGGCCTGCAGCGTTCCCTGGCGGTGCATGAGATCGTCGACCAGGTGCTGAGCGTGCGCGAGGCAATGGACGCCCGCCCCAGCCATGTGGTGTTCATGGGCATGGGTGAACCGCTGCTCAACAGCGAGGCCGTGCTGGCCGCCATTGCCTGCCTCTGCGACGACCTGGCCATGGCCCAGCGCCGGATCACCGTGAGCACGGTGGGGGTGCCCCGAACCCTGCCGGTGCTGGGGGAACTGGCCCTGGAGCGGCTGGGCCGGGCCCAGTTCACCCTGGCGGTGAGCCTGCATGCCCCCGACCAGCGGCTGCGTGAGGAGCTGATCCCCACCGCCCACGCCTACCCGATCGAGGCCCTGCTCGATGACTGCCGCCACTACGTGGCGATGACCGGGCGGCGGGTGAGCTTCGAATACATCCTGCTGGGCGGGCTCAACGATCAGCCTCGGCACGCTGAGGCCCTGGCGCGGCTGATCCGCGGCTTCCAGAGCCACGTGAACCTGATCCCCTACAACCCGATCGCCGAGGAGGAGTTCCAGCGGCCCACGCCGGCGGCTGTGGAGGCTTTCCGCCGGGCCCTGCAGGGGCGGCACATCGCCGTGAGCGTGCGCGCCAGCCGCGGCCTAGATGCCGATGCCGCCTGCGGCCAGCTGCGCCGGCGGCTACAGCCCGCCGTCAGGTCGGATCGCGCGACGGATCGAATGCCCCCCTGACCCCCTGGCCGCCCCAGGGTGTCAGGCGTGTCATGAGCAGAAATGCGGGCAGGGAGCTGGCCACCGTGAGCAGAAAGAAGTTGCCCCAGCCCACCCCCTCTGCCAGGAAGCCCGCCGGGCCGGAGAGGATCGAGCGGCTAAGGGCGTAGACCCCTGAAAGAAGGGCGTACTGGGTCGCGGAGAAGCGGGGGTTGCAGAGGCTCATCAGCAGGGCCACGAACGCCGCCCCCACCATCCCGCCGCCCAGATTCTCCAGGGCCACCGCCGCCAGTAGAGCTGGCATGCCCCCATCAAAACGGGCCAGAGCCCAATAGCTGAGGTTGCCAAGTGCGCCCACCATGGCAAACAGCCAGAGCGAACGGTTCATGCCCAGCCGGCCGAAGAGGACCCCGCCCAGCACCGTGCCGACGATGGTGGCGGCGATCCCCCAGCCGGCCTGCACGGTGCCCACGACCTCTGGGCTGTAACCCTTCTGGAGGAGAAAGGGAACGGCCATCACGTTGAGCAGGCCGTCGGGCCAGCGGTAGAGCAGCACCAGCGCCAGCAACATCACCGCCCGCACGCCGCCAGTGCGGCGGAGGAACTCCCGAGCGGGTCCCGCCACCGCCTGGCGCAGGCTGCTGACCTGGTGCTGGATCGGCGCCAATGTCGGGGCGGTGAGGGTGAACGGCACAACTGCCGCCATCAGCACCGCGGCTGCGGCGAACGCCATCGGCCAGCCTGAGCGGCCGGCAAGGATGAATCCACCGGCGCCGATCGCCAACATCGCGCCGCGGTAGCCGAGGTTGGTGGCGGCCGCTCCAGCACCCCGCTCCCGTTCGGGGAGCAGGTCGGTGCGGTAGGCGTCGACGACGATGTCCTGGGTGGCGCTGGCCACCGCCAGCACGAGGGCGATGACACCCACGGCTAGCAGGCTGGCCTGGCTGCGACCGGGGCGCAGCTGGCTCATCGCCGCGATAACCGCTACCAGCAGCAACTGCAGCACCAGCAGCCAACCGCGGCGACGGTCGGGCCAGGGGATCGGCCAGCGATCGAGCAGCGGCGCCCAGAACATTTTGAGGGTGTAGGGCAGCTCGGCGTAGGCCAACAAGCCGATCAGCCCGAGGGGTACGCCGCTGGAGGTGAGCCAGCCTTGCAGCAGCTTGCTGCCCACCATGTAAGGGGTGCCGCTGGCGACCCCCTCCGCTGTGACCGCGGTGAGCCGGCGCCAGGTTGGAACCGCCTGCGGCGGGGAGGCGGGACGCTGGGAGGCCATCGGCCGGGGCGGCTGGGGGAAACCCTAAGTGGACTCTGTTGCCCTGGCCTGGGCCGGCCCTTGGTTCCCTCCACTCAGGGGTGATGATGGGGGCCGGCATGAGGCCCGTCCCGTTCGTGCAATTCTTCCGCTCCACCCTGCTGCCGGCGGCCATCGTGCTGCTCTTTGCCCTTGCCCTGGTGGCGGTGAGCGCCCGCATCTGGCTGCCCGGTGACATGGCCGCCCCCGCTCCCCTGGGCTGAGCGGCTGCCGTGACGGAACCCCCCATCCCCGGCCCGTTCGGCGACAGCCCCCAGGAGCTCTCCCTGGATCCGGATGTGCTGGCCCAGGAGCTGGCCGAGGAGCTGCTCGGTGATCCCCTCGACGAGCTCGACAGCGTCGAGCCGGCCCCCTCGGCGGTGGCCGCGGAGTGTGACCGGGGCTTGGAACTGTTGCGGCTGGGCAGCCATGAGGCCCGCATGCAGGGGTTGCGCATCTTCTGTGAACACCGCGACCCACGGGCGGTGCCGGAGCTGTTGCCGCTGCTGGCCATCAGCTGTCCGATCCTGCGCATGAGCGCCGTGTATGCCCTGGGCCGCAACCCCAGCCCGATGGCGGTGGAGCCGCTGCTGGGGCTGCTCAGCGCCGATGCCAACGGCTATGTGCGCAAGGCCGTGGCCTGGAGCCTGGGCAACTACCCCGATGCGCCGATCCTCAATCCCCTGATCCGCGCCCTGCAGGTGGACATCGCCGCCGTGCGCCTGTGGGCGGCCAGTTCCCTGGCTGATGCCGGTGGCACCGGTCCGGCCAAGGCCGATCCGGCGGCCGCCCAGCTGCTGCTCAGCCTGCGCATCGACAGCGAGCAGGCAGTGCGCAGCAACAGCGCCTGGGGCCTGGGGCGGCTCTATCCCGACCTGGTGGAGCCGCGCCAGCAGGACGTGGTGGAGGCCCTGCTGCACACGATGCTCCATGACGCCGAGTCGAGTGTGCGCGATGAGGCCCGGCTGGCGCTGGAGCAGCTGGAGCAGCCCGAGGTGCTGGAGCGGCTGCAGACCCTGGTGGACGAGGGCCTGCTCACCTGAGCCCTGTCGCGATCAACCCAGCACCCTGGCAACGCGGTTAGCATCATCCCATTCCTGTTCAGGCCTGGGATGGCACAGCAATCCATCCGCTTCCGCATCCGGCCCGATGGCCGGGTGGAAGAACAGGTTGAGGGGGTTCAGGGCCAGGCCTGCGAGCTGCTCACCGAGCGGATCGAAGCCCGGCTCGGCGCCGTGCAGCAGCGCCAGCCCACCGCTGAGGCCTTTCAGGTGGAGGTGGCCCCCCAGCGCCGGGTTCAGCCGGCGACCCAGGCCAGCCAGCTTTCCTGATTCCTGATCACCATGTCCCACTTCAGCACCGTGAAAACCGAGCTGCGCGACCGGGCTGCTCTGCTGGAAGCCCTCGCCGATCTCGGACACACACCGCGGCAGGGTTCCCTGAGTGTGCGTGGTTACCGGGGCCAGACCCACACCGCCGAGCTGGCCATTGCCCAGCCCAATGGCGCTGACATCGGCTTCCGGCTCAACCCCGACAGCGGTGCCTATGAGCTGGTGACTGATCTGGAGCTGTGGAAGCAGCCGGTGCCCGTGGAGCGTTTTCTGGCCCAGCTCAGCCAGCGCTACGCCCTGCGCACCATCCTGGCCGCCAGCGCGGAAGAGGGCTTCCAGGTGGCGGAACAGACCAGTGCGGTGGACGGCACCATCGAGCTGGTGGTGACCCGCTGGACCTGAGCCGTCCCCAGCGGAGCGAAGCCGTGGCGCCCGCCGACCCCGGCCTGGCCTTCTCCGCCCCGGCGGCCCCAGGCGCCCCTTCCACCGGGATGGAGCCGGTGCTGGGGGGAGAGCTGCGCCAGAAGGCCGTGTGGGTGGATGAGGCCGTGTGCATCGGCTGCCGCTACTGCGCCCATGTGGCCACCAACACCTTCGTGGTGGAGTCCGAGTGGGGCCGTTCACGGGCCATTCGCCAGGACGGCGACAGCACCCAGCGCATCCAGGAGGCGATCGACACCTGTCCGGTGGACTGCATCCACTGGGTCGACTATGGCGAGCTGCCGGCCCTGGCCGAGCAGCTGGCCCAGCAGGACATCCAGCCCCTTGGCCTGCCCAGTCCGGCCCGCCTCAGGCGCACCCTGCCCCGGCGGGCGGCCAGCGCCGGCTGATGGCCGCCCCCATCCCCACCCGCCGCTTCGGGCGCACGGGCCTGGCCATGCCGGTGCTGTCCCTGGGCGGGATGCGCTTTCAGCAGAGCTGGAGCGACCTGCCCGCTGCTGAGATCACGGCCGCCAGCCAGGCCAACCTGCGGGCGGTGCTGGAGCGGGCCGTGGCGGCGGGGATGCACCACATCGAAACCGCCCGCCACTACGGCAGTTCGGAGCGGCAGCTGGGCTGGCTGCTGGCCGAGGTGCCCGACCCCCGGCGCATCCTGCAGACCAAGATTCCGCCCCAGGCCGAGGCCGGGGCCTTTGACCGGGAGCTGGCCACCAGCTTCGAGCGCCTGGGGGTGGAGCGGGTGGATCTGCTGGCCATTCACGGCATCAACCTGCCGGAGCACCTGGAGCACACCCTGCGCCCTGGCGGCTGCCTGGCGGTGGCCCGGCGCTGGCAGGCCCAGGGGCGGGTGGGGCATATCGGTTTCTCCACCCACGCCAGCCTGGCCCTGATCCAGGAGGCGATCGCCAGCGACGCCTTCGACTACGTGAATCTCCACTGGTATTACATCCGCCAGCACAACTGGCCGGCGATCGAGGCCGCCGCCGCCCACGACATGGGCGTGTTCGTGATCAGCCCCACCGACAAGGGGGGCCACCTGCACACCCCCTCGGCGCGGCTGCAGCAGCTGTGCGCCCCGCTCCATCCGATCGCCTTCAACGACCTCTTCTGCCTGCGCCCGCCCCAGGTGCACACCCTCAGCCTGGGGGCGGCCCGGCCCGGCGACCTTGACCTGCACCTGCAGGCGGTGGCCCGGCTCGATCAGGCCGACGGGCTGCTGGAGCCGATCCTGCAGCGGCTGGAGAGCACCCGCCTGCAGGCCCTGGGCGAGGCCTGGCTGGCCAGCTGGGCCGCGGGCCTGCCGGAGTGGCAGGACACCCCCGGGGAGATCAACCTGCCGGTGCTGCTCTGGCTGCACAACCTGCTGGAGGCCTGGGATCTGGAGAGCTTCGCCCGGGCCCGCTATGGCCTGCTCGGCAACGGCGGCCACTGGTTCCCCGGTGCCAACGCCGACCGCCTGGATGGGGAGGTGAGCGAAGCCCAGCTGCGGGAGGTGCTGGCCGCCAGCCCCTGGGCGGAGCGGATCCCCGCGATTCTCCGCCAGCTGCGCGAGCGCCTCGGTGGCCAGGACGTCAGGCGGCTGATGGCCGAGTAGGACCGCCGCCCCCCAGGGGCTGCTTGGCCGGCAGACCCACGGCCCGCGGGTACTGGCGGGGGCAGGGACCGGTGGGGGCCAGCACCAGGGCGTGGCGCAGGCCCCGGCCCGCCGGCAGCTCCAGGCGCTCGCAGCGCTCGATCCGCGCCCGCAGCGGGCCCAGGGCCTGCTCCAGGGCGCTCTGGTCGGCGCTGTTCCACTGGCCGCGATACAGCAGGGCCCGGCCGTCTTCCGCCAGCAGGGGCACCAGGTATTCGGCCACCACCGGCGCACTGGCCACGGCCCGGGCCAGGGCCCAATGGAAGCGGCCGCGGCAGTCGCTGCTCTGGCCGCTGCGCTCCACCCGCTCACAGCGCACCTGCACTCGCTCCTCCAGCCCCAGGGCCTGGGCCATCGCCCGCACGGCCTCCACCTTGCGGCCCACCGAGTCCACCAGGGTGAGCCGGGCCCGGGGCAGGGCGATCGCCGCTGCCAGGCCGGGGAAACCGCCGCCGGTGCCCACGTCCATCAGCTCCAGTGGCGCCTCCGCCGCAGGCCCCTTCAGCAGCGGCAGCAGGGGCCAGAGGCTGTCGAACACCTGGGCGATCCAGTAGTCGTCGCCCTCCACCAGGCGGGTGAGGTTGAGCTGGCTGTTCCAGTGGCGCAGCTGCTGCTGCAGTTGCGCCAGCTGCGCGAGCTGGGCGTCGAAGGGCTGCCAGCCCAGCTGCTGCCACAGATCGGGGTGAAGCGTGCTGGCGGCGGTGGGGACCATCCGGTGGGCTGAACGCGGATTCTTCCTAGGATCCTGCACACCGGCCCCTCCTGCCGTTGGCCAGCCACTACACCTTGTTGCAGGTTCCCGAGCAGGCCAGTGCGGATGAGTTGCGCCAGGCCTTCCGCCGCCTGAGCAAGCGTTTTCACCCCGACACCACCAGCCTGCCGGCCAGCGAGGCCGAGCAGGCCTTCCAGCGGCTGCGCCAGGCCTATGCCGTGCTCAGCGATCCGGACACCCGCCGCCGCTACGACGCCGAGCTGCGCCTGGCCCGGGTCGCCGCCAGCGCTGCGGCCGCCACCCCGGCCAGCCGTCCGGTGCAGGCCCCCCCGGCGCCCAGCGTCACCTCCGTGCGCCGGGCCCTCTCCGGTGGCGAGTGGCTGGCTTTGCTGCTGCTGGCCCTGGCCCTGGTGTTCAGCCTGGTGCTCGGGGTGGGCCTGGCCCTGGCCCGGGGGGCCGCCTTCAGCACCTGGCCCAGCTGGTTGCCGACCAGCTGATGCAAAGCTGCCCCTGAGGCGTTGATCGGCATGGGCGAGCTTCCCGCAGCGCAAACCCCCCTCTACAACCACCCCCTGCCCGAGCTGGAGCAGTGGCTGCGCCAGCTCGGGGCCGCGCAGCAGCGCGCCAACCCCTGCGTGTGGGACCTGCACCGGCCGGAGTGGAGCGCCCGCATCGAGCTGGCGGTGGAGGAGCTCAGCGTGGCCTGGCATGCCGATGGCCAGACGCGGCTGCGCAGCTTTCCCTACGGCCTGTCGCGGGCGGATGCCGAGGCGGCGATCCTGGCCGGACCGTGAGGCCGGCTCAGCGACACATGGCGCTGTCGCGCTCGCTGCCAGGGGCCAGCACACTGCAGTTCACCCAGCGCACCAGCCGCAGTTCCACGTCGGTGAACAGCACCAGGATGCCGCCGCAGATCAGCACCAGCAGCGCGCTCACCAGCCAGTCGCTCTTGCGCATCGGGACGGGGCAACGGAGGAGGGGCGCCCCCAGTGTGGCCCCGTCTGGCCTCACTGGCTGACGGCGAGGCCCTCCAGCCGCCGCCGCAGCCGCGGCCCCAGCTGCTGCCCCTGCCACTGCCGGGCCAGGGCCGCCGCGTTGAGGGGTTGCAGAGGCGGCAGTTCGGCCAGCACCGGCACCCCGCCCAGCTGCTCCAGGGTGCGGGGGTTGTCCGGGTGGGGCGGGCCGTTGAGCACCAGGCCGAGCACCGGCACCCCCCGCAGGCGCAGGGCCTCCAGGCTGAGCAGGGTGTGGTTGAGGGTGCCCAGCCCGCTGCGGCCCACCAGCAGCACGGGCAGCCGCCAGCGCTGCAGCTGCTCGATCTGCAGCCAGTCGCGGCGCAGGGGCACCAGCACCCCGCCTGCGGTCTCCACCACCAGGGGCCCTGCCAATGCGGGGAGATCCAGGCGCTCGGGCTCGATCGCCACCCCATCCAGTTCGGCGGCCCAGTGGGGCGAGAGGGGCCGGCTGAGCCGGTAGGCCTCCGGCAGCAGGCGATCGACGGCCTCCGGCAGCAGCCGCGCCAGGCTGCTGCGGTCGCCCCCACCCTCGAGGCCGCTCTGCACGGGCTTCCAGTAGTGGGCGTTCAGGCCCTGCACCAGCCAGGCGCTCACCACCGTCTTGCCCACATCGGTGTCGGTGCCGCACACCACCAGCCGGGGGGCCTGCGGGCCTGCGCCTAGTTCCGCCGCCGGCCGATCAGCAGCAGCACCGTCCACGTGATCCCCTCTTGGCTGGGCCAATGCTGCAGCAGCCGCCGCAGTTCGGCGGTAGCCAGCCGGGGCTGGCGGCTGCTCACCGCCCCGATCGCCCGCAGGGAGCCGAGAAAGCGCCGGCCGTCGCTGCCGGCCTGGCTGAAGCGCAGCTGCTGCTGGTGGTGCAGCTCCAGGTGCCGCTGGGCCACGGCCAGCAGCGACTCGCTGGCCGGCAGGGCCAGGCCGGTGAAGGCCACGCCCGCCCTGCCGGCCGCCCGGTGCCACTGGGGGAAGCTGGCGGCCGTGGGCAGGGCCAGGGCCAGCCAGCCGCCCGGGGCCAGCTGGTTGCACCAGAGCTCCAGCTGGCCCGCTGGCTGATCCAGCCATTGCAGGGCAAAGCTGGAGCAGAGCAGGCTGGCTCCCCCCAGCTCGGCGGGCAGGCCGTGGTTGAGGTCCCAGAGGCGCTGGCCGTGGCGCTGGGCCAGGGGGTTGGCCGCCAGCAGCTGGGGGCAGAGATCGAGCTGCAGCAGGGGGCGCCGCAGGCCGTGCTGCTGCAGGGCCTCGCCCAGCAGGCCGCTGCCGGCCCCCAGGTCGGCGGCGGGGCCTGGGGGCAACGGCTCATTGCCGAGTCGGTGGGCCAGCAGGTGGGCCAGCCGCCAGGCCACGCCCCGCTGCAGCAGGGCGTGCTGCCGGTAGGCCGCGGCTCGCCGTCCGAAGCGCTCCCTCACCGTGGCACTGAAGCTCAGAGACAGGCGATCCACGCGATCAGATCGGCGAGCAGCGGCGTTTGGAGCAGGCAGTGGCCGGCTTCGGCGTAGTGCACCAGGGTGGCATCGGGCCGTTCCAGGCGCAGCAAGTCCCGCGCCTGGGGCACCACGATCCGGTCGGCGCCCGCTTCCACGATCAGGCAGGGCAGGTGGGGGTTCAGGGCCTCGGGCAGCCCCTGGCAGCGCTCCAGCAGGGCCAGGTCGGCCAGCAGCCGCTCACGGCCCTCGGCGCTGAGGGGCCCATCAAGAATCGAGCTGGTCAGGGCGCTGAGAGGCGCGGGGGCGGCCGCCTCGGCCAGGAAGGTGTGCAGCATCGCCTCGGCCTGGGGGCTCTGCAGGGCCTTTGCCATGCCGGCCAGCGCTGCCCTGAGGCGGCGCTCGTCCCGCCCTGGCGGCACGAACCTGCCGAAACTGGCCAGCAGCACCAGTGCATCCGCTTCCTGCAGCAGGGCTGATGGCAACAGATGGGGCCCGAGGGAGTGGCCGATCACCACCCGCCGGCTGGCCTGGGGATCCCAGCTCACGCTGCGGGCTGGCACCGGCCCATAGCCGCGGTCCGGCATGCTCCACTGCCAGCCCCGGGCTGTAGCGGCAGCGGCAAAGGGCTCCCAGCCGCGGCTGTCCCCCGACCAGCCGTGCATGGCGATGATCTGGGTGGTCATGGGGAGCCCAGGGCTTTCAGCAGCCGCTCCAATGTGCCGGGCGGGAGATCCCAGCGCAGCACCAGCCGCAGCCGGGCAGTGCCTGGCGGCACGGTGGGGGGTCGTATCGCCACGGCCAGCAGCCCGGCCTGTTCAAGGTGCTGCTGCAGCTCAAGGGCGCGCTGGTCGTCGCCCACCAGCAGCGGCAGGATCGGCCCCGTACCGGGGGGGCGCGGCCAGCCGGCAGCCTCCAGGGCATCGCGCCAGCGTCCGGCCCGCTCCAGCAGCGCCGGCCCCGGCGGCGTGCCGGCCCGCTCCAGGGCCTGCATGTGCTCCAGGGCCGCCAGGGCAGCGGCCGCCAGGGGCGGTGCCAGGGCGGTGGTGTAGCGGAATGGCCCGCTGAACTGCAGCAGCCACTCCATCACCAGGGCGTCGCCGGCCAGAAAGGCCCCGCCGCTGCCGAAGGCCTTGCCGAAGGTGCCGCAGAGCAGGGCGATCTGGGTCTCGCCATAGCCCAGACCGCGTCCTCCCGGCCCCAGCACCCCCAGGGCATGGGCCTCATCGAGCAGCAGGGCGGCGCCATGGCGGGCGCAGATGGCGGCCAGGGCGGCCCCATCGGGGCTGGTGCCCTCCATGGAATAGAGGCTCTCCGCCATCACCAGCAACCGCTGTTCCGGTTGCCGCTGGCGGGCGGCGCCGAGCCGGGCCTCCAGGTGGGGGAGGTTGTTGTGGCGGAAACGCTGCAGGCGGGCGCCGCTGGCGCGCACGCCGGTGAGCAGGGAGTGGTGGATCAGCCGGTCGGCCAGCACCAGGCTGTGGCGGTCCGCCAGGGCCCCCACGGCGGCCAGGTTGGCCTGGAAGCCGCTGGGGAACAGCAGCACCCGCTCCCGCCCCAGCCAGGCGGCCAGGGCCTGCTCCAGCTGGGCGTGCACCGGCCGGCTGCCGCACACCAGCCGCGAGGCTCCGGCCCCCACCCCCTCGCGGGCCGCGGCGGCCTGGGCGGCGGCCACCACCGCTGGCTGCGCGCTGAGGCCGAGGTAGTCGTTGCTGGCCAGATCGAGAAGTTGGGGCGCCATGCCGCGCAGCTGGCGCCGGGAGCAGGCGAGTTGGCCGGCCAGCGCCTGGGCCAGGGGGCGCTGCCAGGGGGCCAGATCGGCACTGGCTTCAGACTGGGATTGGGTTTCGGCGCCGCCCATGGGTCTGAGGGTAGGCGGAACGGCCCGCAGCTCCAGACGCTGGCAGCCCCCATAAACTGATGCTGCTGTTGTTTTCGGTTGGTTGGGGGGGGCGTGATGACAGCTGCACCTCCAGCTCCACCTCTTGATGCCCTGGCGCCGTTGCGGCTTCCCCCAGGGCTGCGGCTGACGCCCGAGCAATTCGCCGCTGTGTGTGAGGCCAACGCCGAGGCGGTGCTGGAACTCGATGCCACTGGCCTGATCATTCACATGACCCCCACCGGCGGTGATACAGGAGCGCGCAATGGAGAGCTCCTGTATCAGCTGAAGGCCTGGGTGAGTGTGATCGGCGGTTGGCAGGTGCTCGACAGTTCCACCGGCTTTCGCCTGCCGGACGGTTCGGTGTTGAGCCCGGATGCCTCCCTGGTGCGTCTGGAGCGCTGGCGGGCCCTCAGCCCGGAGCAACAGCGAAGCTTTCCCCCGCTCTGTCCGGATCTGGTGGTGGAGCTGGCCAGCCCCAGTTATCAAGGGCCCCGTGGCCTCAGTGCCCTGCAGGGCAAACTGGCCAGCTACCAGGCCAATGGCGCCCAACTGGGCTGGTTGCTGATACCCGCCGAGCAGGCCGTGGAGATCTGGCCAGCCCAGGGGGAGCCCCAGCGGATTGACGCCGCCACCGGGCTGGATGGCGGCGAGCTGCTGCCCGGGCTGCAGCTGAATCTCACGGCGATCTGGCAGGTGTGAGCCGCGCCGCCGCGCTGGAGCGCTTCACCCTGCTGTTTCCGCTCTGGACCTTGCTGGCGGCGGCCCTGGCCATGCCGTTCCCCGGGCTGTTCACCTGGCTCAAGGGCCCGTTGATCGTGCTGGCCCTGGCGGTGGTGATGCTCGGCATGGGCCTGGAGCTGGAGCTGGGCGACTTCCGGCGGGTGCTGCGTCGCCCTGCTACGCCAGCTTTGGGGGTGGCCGCCCAATACCTGGTGATGCCGGCATTGGCGGCCCTGGTGGCTTGGCTGCTGCGCCTGTCGCCCCCCCTGGCCGTGGGCCTGATCCTGGTGGGTTGCTGTCCGGGGGGGACAGCCAGCAACGTGGTGAACCTGATCGCCCGGGCTGATGTGGCCCTTTCGGTGGTGATGACCACGGTGAGCACCCTGGCGGCGGTGCTGCTCACGCCGCTGCTCACCGGCCTGCTGGCCGGCCGCTATGTGCCGGTGGACGGCTGGAAGCTGCTGCTTGACGTGTGCAGGTGGTGCTGCTGCCGGTGGCCCTGGGGGTGGGCCTGAAGCGGGGTGCACCGACCCTGTCGCGTCGGCTGGCACCGGTGATGCCACCGCTGGCCGTGCTGGCGATCGTGTTGATCGTGGCCAGCATCGTGGGCAGCCAGCGCCAAGCCCTGCTGGAGCAGGGACCGTTGCTGCTGCTGGCAGCCGTGCTCCTGCATGGCGGCGGCTTCCTGCTCGGCTGGCTGATTCCGGCCCTGCTGGGCCAACCACAACCCGTGCGGCGCACCGTGAGCATCGAGGTGGGCATGCAAAACTCAGGCCTGGCCGTGGTGCTGGCCCGCTCGGGGTTTGCCGCTTCACCCCTCACCGCCCTGCCAGGGGCGATCTCAGCGGTGGTGCATGCCGTGCTTGGGAGCGTGCTGGCGACTTGGTGGCGGGGAAGGCCGGGCTTCTGAGGTTTATCGCTCACAGAGGTTGGGATTGATCCCCCCTGGCCCCAGTGCCTATTGGAAGTAACGCTGATGGCTGTTTCTTCGCGGGTTCCTGCCACCCCAGCAGCCTCAGCAGCCCTTTGATGTCGTGCGCGAGGGCAGCAATGGCCTCAGTCATCGACCAGATCCCATCCAGCCGCAGGGCATTGATCACCATGCTCCGCAGAGTCGCCAAGATCTTGACGCCGCTGTCTTCCCGATAGCGGTGGGCGTCTTCTTGCAGCGGCACGTCACGCACCCAGTGCCAGCTGTGTTCGATCGACCAGCGGTCTCTGACGTGCCGTAGCAGGGCTTTGGCTCCGGTTCGCATACTCGAGACGTCGTAACGGGTCTCGTCGGTCGGCTTGCCATCACGGATGCCATGGCTGCGCACTGCGATGAGCGTGGCGCTGCCAGGCCACTGCTCCACCACCCACTCCGGCGCCGCCCAGGGCCTCGACCTTGCGGGTGGTCATGCAACCGGTATTGGCCTCCATCACCACCGTGAAGAGGGCTTTATCGACCCGGCGGCGTGGCTCGAGCCATTTGGGGAAAAGCTGCCGTTGCTCAGCCGGGGAATGGCCAGGGTGAGGTCACCCACCTGGGTGGTGAGCATCCATTCCGCGTGATCTTTGCGAAGCCGCCCTGAGGCCGTAGCGACAGTTCGGCTTTCAAAAGTCCCGCCTGCGCGGCATGCTCCTACCGAGGCCGAAGGCCGTCCGTGGCGGAGGCACTAGACCAGCTGCAAGGTGAATGTGCTTGCAGCCCTCGCCAATCAATTCATGGCTCGCCATTTCTTGCCATGCAAGAGGTGCACATATAGGAGGGGGTGTGCCTTCGTGAGGTGATATCAGGCTAAATAACGCTTGATTTGCTATGAAAGTGTTCACTGCAAGCAATTCAGGTCCAGGCACCTCTATGCGGGCTTGTCGTTCAGAGCCTCTTTGGAGTTAGATCAAGATTTATATTACAATTTCAGGCTGAGCGATGGTTGCATTTCGCATGAGTGCCTAACATAATCGAAGGCTTCTAAGATTCCTTAGATGGCATTTTCTTGCCGTATATTATGAATTCGACCATCTCTTCTCCCGTTTCTTGTGTGCCGTTGATCACTGATGCGCAGCTGCCGTCTAACGCGTGTCGCAGATTGTTTATTTTAGGATCGGGACGTAGTGGAACGAGCTTGCTTGCTGGCCTCTTTCGGCAGACGGGCTTATTTATGGGCGCATCCGCTTACCTTGCTAGCCCCTCAAATCCTACAGGCTACTATGAGGACAGAGAAATAAACTCAATCAATGAAGAGTTAGTTAGAAGTGAGCTACCTAAATACACTCTCACAAATGATCTATACAGCAATGGTTGGGACTGTCCGTCGTCTTATGGACAATGCTGGCTGGCAAGATTGCCTTTGGCTGCCTCTTTCAGCACATCGGCAGAAATAAATAAACGGATTGATCAAATTTTTTCCCGTGGCCCCACATGCCTTAAGGATCCACGACTGAACTATACCCTTCAGGCTTGGCTTTCTCGTATTGAAGTTAGCCAGATGAATTCGATGGCGTGTATCTGTATATTTAGGCATCCATCAGTGGTTGTTGAAAGCATACTTCGCGAAGTCCGCACGGCAGCTTATCTTAGAAGCTTTGCAATCAGCGTTAAGCAAGCTTATGATTGCTGGTTGCTTCAGTATTCACACATACTTAGACTCCATGCAAACAGCGGAAGGTGGTTGTTTGTCGAATACGATGAACTGCTTCAGGATTCAGGATTGTATAAGGTGGAGCAATTCACAGGACTTCAGGTTGACAGGACTCTGCCAAGAAGTGACTTAAACAGAAGCAAGCCATCAAGCACTGCCCCGCAAAATGCTGTGGACATCTATCAAGAGCTCATGTCTAGATCCTCTTCATCATAGTTGATCAGGCTTTGCTTCGCATTCAAACCGATTCGTAATGAAGATTTTCTGCATCGGCCTTAATAAAACAGGTACCACAACGCTAGGGCAATGTCTACATATCTTGGGATTCAGGCATCAAGCTTTTGATCTCTCACTCCTTGAGCAAGCGGCAATTGCTCAGTATGATCAACTCAATAATAAAATCAATCTGTTTGATAGCTTTTCTGATTGGCCGTATCCCTTATTGTATAAGTATTTAGACCGATCCTACCCTGGAAGCCGATTTATTTTGACACGCCGATCAACACCAGAGCAGTGGCTAAAGAGCCTATTTGCTCATTCTCTACGAACTGATCCATTCATCGGTACCAGAGCCAGGAGTCTTGCTTATGGCTATCCTTACCCTCACCTCAATCCGCACAAACACATTACTATGTATCAACAACATCTGCTATATGTTAAAGAATACTTTGCTGATCGGCCGGCTGATTTGTTGGAACTATGTTGGGAGCAAGGTTCAAAAATGAATGATCTTTGTCAGTTTCTCGGTCTGCAGTATGCCAATCACGAATTACCTCACTCTAACAAAGGAAGCCAAGGCAATTCAATTCATACAAATGCTAACTTGCGTCTCCTCAAGTGGTATAAAGCCAAGCTCTTGTGTAATCAGTAGCGCGACCTCTTGGCTGCTATGTATTTTGCTTAAATAGTCATGTCTTCATCTGGCAATCCTGGCTCGAAGATTTCTTCTGCCTCTGCTGAAATCCACGCTGATCTTCAAGCTTCGTCTGATATTAGTATTGATTCATGCAAAAGAGTTTGCCTAATGCTGGGGCCCTATCGAAATCTAACTACACTCACAGCTTCAACTTTGTTTCTTCATCCAAATTGCCAAGTTTTAAATCACGCAAGAGAGCGTATTTTTCGAATTCCTCAGATTGATTTTCTTGCCGCCTACACCAAAGATACCTTTGATCGATTTATCAAGTATGCCATCTTTATTTCTGGCAAAGGAAGCAGAGGAAAATATGGTGGTTCAATTACATATTCACATGCGTTTGATCCGCAATATGAGATGAGCAGTGTATTTGACAGCACGGGATCTAAACTCATCAAGCAAACTATTAACTGCCTTCTATGGAAAGAGTCGCTTGAAGCTTCCAATCTCATTCGCAAACTAAATGTAAATCTTGATGTGCTCTTGACTTCAGAGCCAAGGCTGGTATTTCTTCTCCCCATTAGGCACCCGTTGGACTGCGCTTTATCGAACCTTCGATCCGGTCATGCGCTAAGGTTCGAAGGAATTGATCATCCAATATCGTTTGAATTATGCTTGCAAGCAATTCTGCAAGAAATTCATTGGTTTTTATCTCTACAATCTCAGCACAAGGATCGATTCTTTCACTTTTATGCTCATTCTATCGATAGCGAGCTTTTTGTCAGCCTAGCTCGATTCCTTTCGCTTGCTCCATGTGAAAACTGGATATCAAAAGCATCAAGCGTGATGGTGGTTAAAGCCAAATACCAGCATGCAGAGTCCAACATCAGGCTCTATAAAGCAGCTGTTAACTCTGTATTTTCGGATATGCCCCAAGTGGCAGAGCATCTGCTTCAGTTCACATGTACTTAGGGACTCCTCAAAACAATTCCACAGCCCGCTTGAGCGCAGCAGAAGAATAGGGGTGACGGCAGCTCAAAATCGCGGCCATAGGGCAACCAGCGATTCGCTCGTCTCAAGCAGGGAAATGTTTCCACGATCGACCCAGATTCCTGAGGCGCGATACGAAGTGCAAACAGGCATAAGGGCACCTCGAAAATTCGGCGTTTGCAGTGGGAAAGTCTAAACACAAAAAGCCGCACAGAGGCGGCTTTGCACGAGTTTTCGAGAGAGTCTTTT
>Ga0208594_1000154_pt1 | contig 21627 bp, 16 predicted proteins | sample LakMenEpi14Sep10_FD_150699 | JGI IMG/M metagenome (GOLD analysis project Ga0208594, IMG submission 150699) | Freshwater microbial communities from Lake Mendota, WI - 14SEP2010 deep hole epilimnion (SPAdes) | ecosystem: Environmental > Aquatic > Freshwater > Lake > Epilimnion/Euphotic zone ...
AGACTGTTTCCCCATTTCTGGACCCGTGTCTGCACAGCAACCCAGCGGCTATACAGGGAGTATACCAGCTCTGGACTGCAACCGCTTCGCCCCCATCTCTCTAACGCCAAGATCAGAAGCGGGCAGATTTATCGGCACAGAAGATATCCACTGCGCCCGTCTTCTGTATCTTGATGTTATACGCCACTTTTACGGGGGATTGTGATCAGCGCGTCTGCTTGCCAGGAAGGAAATCCTCTCGGATTACTCGGGGGGGCGGAAACTCCGGCTTCTTTGCAGCTTGCGTAGTTGAAGGCTGATTGTTCGGTGTTGTGGGCTTTGGAGGACCACCAGCTGAGCCAGCGCTTGACCCTTGTTGTGCCATTTTGAGCTCCCGGATATTGGTGATTCTAACCTCCTGGATGCGTGGCGGGCTCACAGCATTGCGATACAGCTGGAGAACGAGGGCCAATGATGCAATTGAGAGCGCCAGAAGAAAATACTTATTCGCTCGCCTCAGAGAACGACTTCTGCGCTCGTTTACTCTAAAGTTATCTGCTGTTAGCTGTGCGTATGCATGATTTATGCCTATCAAAAGCTCTGCGTCAGCAACGCTCTGTGGCGTATTGCCATCCTGGCAGCCAACTTGGCGATAGTAGTCCTCCAAGCCGTCTCTATACGCCAGTGGATCCGCCGGCGCCGGAAGTGCATAGTACTCTATGTTTGTGAATGCATTCCAGATCTGCCAGGCAGAAAATACAATGAAAAGCAAAGATATGGATACGGATGCACTCTCAAGCCATTGATGATATCCGCTGGGCTTCGCCAGCTCGCGTGCCATGGCAAGCGATCCACCACCCAAAAGGGTAAGCACTCCGCTCAGCAATGTGATTCGACTGGTGAAGTCGCTTCTCCTATCAAGTTACTTCTGATATTGTTCTTTTAAAAAGTCTGATATCCTTGAATTCGGCTCGTCCATATCTCTGGCAAGCTGTCGTTTAACTGGAGTCTCTTTACTCTACTTGCCTCTGCACCATGACGCAAGCCCAGTCTTATGCCGAGAATGATGTGAGCATATCCAAGAAGCTCTTGCTGTCGCTCTTGGGGAATATAGTGCAATGAAATAAGATAAGACGACTAGACTCCGCATTTCGGCAGCCCTTAGTTGTTCTGAGCAAGGTTGGGGCTGTGCGTATAACGCTGAATGGACGGATCCGCATAAGAAGTGCCTCGGCCCCGTTTTTGCCGCCTATCACCACGGCTGAAGACTGGCAAGGTGGCAGATCCCTGTTGTGGCAATGGATTTCATAATACCCTGGCAAGACCCTGTCGCCATAGACGGATCCGCCTATAATCGGTCGCCGTGATACAAAAGCCTGTTCCCGCGCCCCGAGCCCAGCCACTTGACATGGGCTAATAAGACCGGGATATCTTCATTTCGGGATTATACTCATTTGGCAGGCTAAGGCTATTGAAGTCTTTGCGCACCTTCCTAGTAAGTTTGGTCATTGCAAATACAAGCTTGCGCACTTGCAACACATTAAACGTGATTGCAGCTCATCACCAAGCGATTGGCTGTGATTTTGACTTGCCGATCCTTCGAACGCCCGCCTAAACCGACCTGGAACTCTTGCCCAAAGATGCATGCGAGTTTGCGGTCCGTGTTCAGTGCGTGTTAACGGGATTCGTTTCGCATGCTTCAGGATCATCCTGCCCGTTCCCACGTGAAAACCAGCCCGAATGCGCACCGGACCCTGCACAGGTATTTCTGCGAGATAAAGCAGACCAGCTTCCTCTGCGCACGTCGGAAAAAACGGTGCCCCTGGTTCTGAATGCAGGAAGAAGTCACCGGACAACATTCTGCACTTGGCGCAGACATTCGCATAGTATTTGCCTTGAAATGTTTTCGAGTAGCTAAGCTAATAAGTTGGCACTCGTTTTTGCACGTATCCAAGCAAGTCTTTAGGAAGAGCAACAACATCTGACAGGACACAAACCTGATCATCTGCGCCCTCTACCGACGGTGCCAAGAATGCCACCACCGGCATTCTTTCCCCGCACCTCCAACATCCGATCTTCATTCCGACTATATAAATCGGCGGTGATATTGTCAGAGAGTCGTCATCCATGGCGTTCTACTCATAACGCTTCCCCTGAGTGGCAGACATTGAGCCTGTGCTTCTTGTGCAGAGCGATGATGGCGGCCTGTCCACTCGACGGGACTGATAGGCAGAATCTTCATTTGTTCGATCGATGAGCGAGACTTGTTCTGATCCTTCATGCGGCGGGATCCAGTCGCGCAAGCGTAAGGTAACCTCGGTGTCGATAAATCTGACCTCGGTAGTCTGAGATTTCACAGCTTGGTTGAAGGTCTTGACGAAGGCAACCGGGTCGGAAAAATCACTTCACAGTGTCCAAGAGGTATAAGAGGTACACGTAGGTTCAGACAGTCTCGACTTCCAGCGCCAGACCCCCGAGGCCCGGGTGAACAGCCGCGAGGAAGCGCAGCTGGAGTGGTTCTGACCACCTGCCCCCCATGACCCGGGCATGGGGACCGATCAAGACCTGACGGCCCCTCCGATCACGCGAGCGCTGTGCCGTCCTGTCCGCGGTCGAGCAGGGCAATTTCGAACCTCTCGAGTCTGGCCAGGTTGGTTGAATCGGCAGCTCCATACAGCCGGGGGGTGATCCTGCTCTCGTCGAGCACTTGCCTCACCTCAGCCGTGCGGATCCCACCCAGATCGCGCCCGCTCTCCACAGCCAGCACAGCGGCAATACCCAACCCCACCCCCACTCCCACGTTGTGTTCCACAATCCGGCCAGCGGAGGCGGCATAACCCTCAAAGCCTGAAGCCGGACTCACGACCCCCACATTGGGAACATCGATCAGCAGGGCATGGCCAATGCCCACATTGAAGAGGGGCATGGGGAACTGGGTGTCGGGAATGCCCAGGCCTCCTGCCCGTTCATCGAGACCGCGGATGCCGCCGCGGATATCGAAGTGGTAGCCGAAGCTCGCCAGACCCTCGCTGGCGGCTAACCCTCCAGCCAGCATCCAGCTGCCGCTGATCGGGCTCACAGCCCTGCTGATGTTGCCGGCGTGGCGGATGTAGAGCTCCGGCGCCAGCGGCACCGCTGTGGCGCCGAGGCTGGTGAACCACTCCTGCACCCGGGCCGCTTCAGCGAGCATGGCGGCCCTGGGCCGGGCCCCGGCCAGCGCCAGGGCGTCGGCTTCGGCGGCATCAACGGCAAACAGCAGGGCGTTCCAGATCAACCGGTCATCGGGCAGTCGGGCGATGTTGGCCTTGTCGAGCAGCACGCCGGCCTGCTCCAGGGAAAAGGGCAGCCCCCGGAAGGCGTGGAAGGCCACCGACAGGGCGGGAGAGCGCACGTCGATGTAGTCGCTGCCCAGAAAGAACTGCCTTGGCTGGCTGCTGCCCTCCCCCATGTCGGCCCGGAGTCGGGCGGCTCTGGCTCGATCCCCCCCCGCAGCACTGAGCAGCCAACCCTGGGCCTCCGTGTCGGCGGGGTTGAGAAAGCGGCGGTGGTAGGCCGCCTCGATCTGCCCGAGGCGGGCCGGGCTCAGGCCGCAGGTCTCGAACACCACGGTCACCGCCAGCTCCGCGTCGGGCAGCCCGAAGCTGGCGAAGCCAGGCCGCCAGGCCGCCCCGGCCGCCCTGGCCAGCTGGGCATTCACAGTGGCATCGATGAACTGGCCGGCGGCAAAACGGTCGCCATTGCCGAGTTCGATCGCCTCCAGCCGATTGCCCTGAAGCCGGGTGCCCACCAGCGCAGCGGCTGAAAGCAGGTCGACGCCGGCGGCGCGCCGCAGCCTCTCGAGGGCAGCGCTGGCCCTCTCTGGAGCGAGAGCGATCGTGCCGACGCCCGCTTCCCGTAGAAACTCCGCGTACAGGGCCGGGGGATCGCCGAAGGTGGGCAGCGCGAGCCGCTGCCGCACGGGCGCCGCGATCTGGCTGCGGTCGAGGTAAGCCAACCGGCCCCGCACCAGATGCCCCCCCAGCCCCTGCCCCACAGGACCTGGTGAGAGCAGCAGCACCCGCGGCGGTCGGCCCCGGCGGCGCTGCTCCCGGGCTGCCGCCACCGCGGCCAGCACCCCAGGCACCTCATCCCCGAAAACGACCAGGTCGTAGCGGCGTTCCTCAGCCATCAGCCCACCAGTCCCAGGGCCCGCAGGGTGAGCGGTCCGGCGATGCCATCCACTAGCAGCCCCCTAGCCCCCTGCAGGGTGCGCACGGCCAGTTCCGTACGGGGGCCGAATACGCCATCGAAATGGCCATCGGCATCCTGGAGCCGCACCTGGGTCTCCCGCTCCAGCGCCATCTGCAGTGCCGTCACATCGTCACCGCGCTGGCGCGGACTCTGCAGCCGCAGCAGCCGCTGCAGGCCCAGGGAGAACCGGGTGCGCAGGCCCACAACCCCGTCGACCACCAGGCCGTGGCGACCCTGCCACTGCCGCACGGCGGCCTCGGTAAGCGCACCGAAGCTGCCATCCACCACCAGCTGGGCCCCCTCCCGGTTGAGCGCCCGCTGCAGGGCACTCACATCCGAGCCCACCAGGAGGGGGGTGCTGATCCTCAGGTTGCGCACCACCACCTGCTGATCACCGCTGGGCAGGCTTTGCAAGCCGGGGCGAGGAGCTGCGGGCGAGAGGGGGCGCAGTTCGCCAGCGCTGGCGTCATAGGCCACCTGCAGCAGGTCGGCCATGCGGAACACCCCCTGCACCGCACCGAGCCGGGGGGAAAACCCCGGGTTGGCCAGCAGCGAGATGCGGCTGCCCTCGATGGCGCGGTGAAACACCTCTGCCACGATGCGGCCGCCCACAGCTCCCAGCCGCCCCGTGCCGGGTTGGCCGTTGATCAGATTGAGCGAGGCCTCCCGCAACACGTAGAACCACAGGGGCGTGTGGGTGGCGAGGAAATCCTGCTGGGCCGGGCTAAGGGCGCCGAATTCCGAACCGAGGATCTCGGCACGGCTGAGGGGCGTGATCTGCTCACCGCTGCGGCCAACCGCCCCCAGGGCGGCGTTGATCGCTGCCACCAGTTCCTGGCCCGTGGCCAGCGACACCATCCGGCCACGCAGGAGGTTGCGGAAGGCCAGGTTGCGGCGCTTGTCGTCGCGTGGGATCTGGGGGCCGGAAGGATTGCGGGCACCGAACGATCCCAGCGGCAGGTTCTTGAGGGGATCGGTGAGAAGGATGTCCAGGGGCCGGGCGAAATTGACGGCGGTCTCCGGCGCCAGTTCCGGCACTCCAGCCTCCACGAAGTCGAACAGGCGCGTCCAGTCGGCAATCCAGTTGGTGGGCAGGCGTTCGAAGTCTCCATCGAGCGGATTGTCCGGATCGGGCGTGGGCGAGAGGTTGCCGCTGGTTCCGGAGAAGATGAACAGATTGAAGAGCGTGCCAAAGTCACCGATATCACCCTCTGGCGAGAAGAAGGCGTTCCAGTCGTAGACATCTCGGATCATGGAGTGGCCGAGCCGGAAGGCGCCCACGGAGAACTCCAGGGGCATGGTGGGAAACCCCCGGCCCTGCCGCTCAAACAGCACGCGCCCCTTTCGAAACACATCACTGACGATGGCCGGGTCGACGATGCGCGGCAGGTAGTCGTGAACGAGCAGCCACTGGTAGTGGAGGGTCACGCTTTCGCGGGCACGCTCGAACAGCTGGGCGCTGGGGGTGCCGGCAGCGCTGAGGCGCTCGCACACCCGGTTGTGGAAGCGGATGAAAGCCAGGTGGGTCTGGGCCACCGCCAGATTTTCATCGTTGCGCTGATCGGGGATGTGGGCCTTGCGGGCATCGGTGGGTTCACTGGCCAGGCTGCCCAACCTGGGCAGGTCGAAGCCTCGAAGATCGCGGTTGTCTTTGTCGTTGAAGTTGGAAGCCTTTGTGCTTCCCACGCGCAGACGAATGCGATCCGTCTCATAAAATTCAGGGTTGATTGCAGGCCCTGCGCCGTAGAGGGAATCCAGATCCAGGGCCGGGCTGCGGCCCTGCTCCAGCTGCTCTGGCGTTACTCCTACCGTTCCAAATGGGAGGTTCTTGGTGACATCACGGGTCAGGTCATGATCCACGAACTGACCCAGGTACGTATAGCCAGCGGGGATGTGGCTGTCACCATCTGGGGCCTGGGCCGTCATCACCTCAGCCACGGCCTCCAGCAGCTCCTCATCGGGAAGAGGGCTGGTGGTGTTGACGATTTCCGAGAAGCGGAACATCCGCTCCATCTCCGCCGCCGTGGCAGCACGTCTGGTTGTGGCCTCCCCGGTGGCAGCGGTGGCGGCAGCAATCGGTCCGCGCACTTCCGGAGCTGTGCCTAGGGCACTTGGGGCCAGGAAGAAAAACTCTCTATTGTGCCGCTCCATTCCTCTAGGTTAGATCTGCACATTCAATAGTAGGCCAAATGCCAGGTGGCCAGGGCAACGATTCATTAATGATTTCATGAATAAGTGTAAATGAGCTGCAACTAGATTGATCGCATCCGCATAATTCTATAATTGTCGGCCTCGTGGATATGTCCAGCATCCTTGGGTGTATGACTCCTGATGGATTTCTTACTTGAGATATGTGTTGTTTATTTACGCAGTCGCATAAATTCATACGAAACAAGACATGGCTAGTGTGCTGTCCCAGAGATACGAGAGCAAAGACGCTGAATCTTTTCCAAGATTGAATCCGCCGTGGCCGTCCAGGTGAATGGAGCTGTGTTCTTGTTATATGCCGCCACGAACTGCTCGATCCTGGCGATCAGCTGCTTGACACTAGAAAAACTCCCACCGCGAATGGTTCGTTCTGTAATGAGGGCGAACCAACGTTCAACCTGGTTCAGCCATGAAGCATAAGTTGGGGTGAAGTGGATATGAAAACGGGGTCGCTGGGCCAGCCAGGCTTTGACCTTGGGATGTTTGTGCGTGGCATGGTTATCGACAATCAAATGCAGTTCAAGCTCAGTAGGCACTGATTTCTCAATCTCCCGAAGAAAGGCGAGGAATTCTTGATGCCGATGGCGAGGCTTGCACTGAGTGACTACCTCGCCAGTTGCAACATCAAGAGCAGCAAACAAGGTGGTCGTACCGTGTCGAATATAGTCGTGGGTGACTCCCTCCACGTATTCCAGGCCCATCGGCAGCACTGGCTGAGTGCGATCAAGAGCCTGCACCTGGGTTTTCTCGTCCACGCAGAGCACCACTGCTTTGTCAGGGGGATTCTGGTAGAGGCCGACGATATCTCTGACCTTCTCGACAAAGAAAGGATCAGTCGAGATCTTGAGGTTCTTTTGCCGATGGGGCTGGAGGGCAAATATCTTCAGCCAGCGGTGGACTGTGCTCTTTGAGATTCCTGTCTCAGCTGCAAGCGAGCGTGCACTCCAGTGAGTACTGCCATCGCTGGGTTTCGTTTGCAGTGCACGATTGATGACTTCGGCTACCTTGTCGTCCTCATAGGTACGAGGGCGGCCGGGACGAAGTTCATCGTGAAGGCCTTCGATGCCGAACTCTCGATAGCGCTTCCTCCACTTCCCGACTGTCATCCCCGTCAGACCCATCCGCTTGGCGATGGCGGTGTTGGATTCACCGGCGCCACAGGCAAGCACGATCTGTGCTCGCTGCACGATTGAGTGTGGCATTGAGCGTGAATTGGCAGTATTCTGCAGCTGACGAAGCTCTTCCTCGGAAAGCTTCAAGGGAGGCATCGGTCTTCCGATAGGCATTGATTCTCGCTGCACGATTACGTCCCATATTGTAGCAGCTACTTGCGGGACAGCACACTAGGAAGTCTCTGTGATACCGCATTTAGATAGGTCTTGGCTGCCTAGCAGTGAGGGGTCAGGTGATCTCCAGGCATTTATCCCTCCGTATCCTTTACTAGCCAGATGCCACTTAGCTTCGCCTAGCAATTAAATTGTCAATTATAGTTTAACTTTTGGTTTCCATGCCTGAGGCGAACGCTAAATGGGCGGACCCACATAAGATCCTCCCCCTACTCTCCCCAGCAGCATAAACTACCTCCCCTTAGTCGGCAACACGCTCAAACCCCCTGCATAGCAACGGCTTTCGCCTAGCCCCCAGCGAAGGCGGGGATCTTCACTGGACCCGCCTATAACCGTTCACCTCGATACCAAGCGCCGCGAGCACAGCCCACTCTCCGAATATCGCCTGCGCCCCTCAATCCCTCACCCGCTCCGCCAGCAACCTGCCGCCGGCATCCACCAGTGAGATCCGCAGGGGCATCTGTCCGGCAGCGTGGGTGCTGCAGCTCAGGCAGGGGTCGAAGCAGCGGATGCCCGCCTCCACCCGGTTGAGCAGGGGCTCCGGGATCTCGGCCCCCTCGGCCACCGGCTCGGTGATGAACTCCCGGGCGATCTGGGCCACCGTGCGGTTCATCGCCAGGTTGTTCTGGCCCGTGGCGATGATCAGGTTCACCCGGGTGATCAGACCGTCGTCGTCCACCCGGTAGTGGTGAAACAACGTGCCCCGCGGCGCCTCGCTCACCCCCACCGCCTCGTTGGCGTTCAGGCTGGCGCGGGCGCGGATGCGATCGCTCATCAACGAGTCGTCGGCCACCAGCTGCTCGATGCCCTCCAGGCAGGCCACGATCTCCACCAGCCGGGCGTGGTGGAACGCAAACGACGACGTCACAATCCGGCCGCCGCTCGCCGCGGTGCCGCTGCGCTGGCGGAACTCGGCCAGCTCCGCATCGGCCCACGCCGTGCCGATGCGCTCGCACACGTTCAGCCGCGCCAGGGGCCCCACCCGGTAGATGCCCTCCGGATAGCCCAGCGGCTTGTAATACGGGAACTTCAGGTAGCTCCAGCTCTCCACCGCCTCGCCCAGGTAGCTGGCGTAGTCGTCTTCGCTGAGGCCATCGGCCACGATCCGGCCGCTGCTGTCAACGAAGCGGATCGCCCCCTCGATGCACTCCCAGCTGCCATCGGCCGCCACCAGCCCCATGAACAGCGACGGAAAATCGCCAAACGTGCGCTGCTCCCGCTGCAGCGGCCCATCCAGCAGTCCCTTGTAGAGCGTCAGCGCCGTGGCCACCGTGGCCTTGGCCTCCGGCAGCCGCCCCAGGATCCACTCCCGTGCCTCGGCGCTCAGGGGCGTGCGCACCCCGCCGGGCACCGCCCAGGCCGCGTGGATCTTGCGGCCCCCCAGCAGCTCCAGCACCTGCTGGCCGAACTGGCGCAAGCGGATGCCGGCCCGGGCCAGATCCGGATCGGCCGCCATCAGGCCGAACACATTGCGCTTGGCCGGATCGCTCTCCCAGCCCAGCAGGAAATCCGGACTGCTCAGATGGAAAAACGAGAGCGCATGGCTCTGGCACAGCTGGGCCAGATTCAGCATCCGCCGCAGCTTTCTTGCCGCCGGCGGCGGCTGCACCGCCAGCAGCTTGTCGCCCGTTTTCGCCGCCGCCAGCAGGTGGCTCACTGGGCAGATGCCGCAGATGCGCGCCGTGATCCCCGCCATCTCCGTGAACGGCCGCCCCTCGCAGAAGGTTTCAAAGCCGCGATACTCCACCACGTGGAAGCGGGCATCGGCCAGGCGGCCCGCCTCATCGAGGTGCAGCGTGATCTTGGCGTGCCCCTCGATGCGGGTCACCGGGTCGATCGTGATCGTGCGCGTCATGGGGGCCTCAGCGGGGAGGGGAAATCGATCGACAGCTCAGCCGAACTTCAACATCGCCCGGCCTTCCATCGCCGGCATCCGCCCCGCGAGCAGCGGCTCGATGGCGGCGCGGATCCGCTCCGCCGAGGGCGGGCAGCCCGGCAGATACAGATCCACTGGGATCACCTCGTGCAGCGGCAGCACCCGCTCCAGCAGCTCCGGCACGATTCCGGGGGCATGGGGGTGCTGGGCGCCGGTGTCGGCCAGCTCCAGGTAGGCCCGATCCAGCACGCTCTGGCGGCTGCCACCATCCACCTGCGCCCACAGGTTGCGCAGGCCCGGCACGTTGGCCGTCACGGCGCAGTCGCCGAAGGAGATCACCATCCGGCTGCGCTCCCGCAGCTTCAAGGCCAGCTCCAGGTTGTCGTCATTGGCCACCGCCCCCTCCACCAGGCACACGTCCACCCCCTCGGGGTACTCCTTCACGTCGCTGGCCACCGGCGAGAACACCACGTCCACGTGCTGGGCCAGCTCGAACAGCCACTCGTCGAGATCCAGAAACGACATGTGGCAGCCGCTGCAACCCGCCAGCCACACGGTGGCGAAACGCAATCTGGGGGAAGGGGTGGTCACTGGTTCTGCCACTGGTGCTGCTCCCGGGCGTTGCGCAGCAGCTCGGGCCGCTGCCGCTGCGGCGCCTTCTCACCGGTGGTGTCGTCCTTGTGGAAGAGGGCGCCGGTGGGGCACACGTCCACGCACTTGCCGCAGGAGGTGCAGGCCTGCACCTCCCCCCAGGGTTGGTCGAGCCCGGCGATGATCCGGCATTCGGCGCCCCGGTGGGCCACGTCCCACACGTGGGCCCCCTCGATCTCATCGCACACCCGCACGCAGCGGGTGCAGAGGATGCAGCGGTGGTGGTCGATCGCGAAGCGGGGATGGGAGGCATCCACCCGCCGCTGGGGGTACTGATACGGGAAGCGGGAGTGGTCCATCCCCACCGCCACCGCCACGTCCTGCAGTTCGCAGTTGCCATTGGCCACGCAGAAGGCGCACACGTGGTTGCCCTCTGCGAAGAACAGCTCCACCGCCATGCGCCGCCACTCCCGCAGCTGGGGCGTTTGGGTGAGCACCGCCATGCCCTCACCGGCGGCGGTGGCACAGGCGGGCTGCAGCTTGCCGCTGCCCTCCAGCTCCACCAGGCACAGCCGGCAGGCGCCCACCGGCGTGAGGCCCTCGAGATGGCAGAGGGTGGGCAGCTCGGCGCCCGCGGCCCGCACCGCCTCCAGCAGCGAGGCGCCGGCCGGCACCGCCACCTCCACCCCGTCCACCGTGAGGGTGTGCACGCTCATCGGGCCCCCTCCTGCAACAGGCAGGCATTGAGGGGTTCGCACTGGTCCGGATCCCGGCAGGCCGCCTGATACTCCTGCCGGAAGTAGCGCAGGGTGCTGAGCACCGGGTTGGGCGCCGCCTGGCCCAGGCCGCACAGGCTGGTGGCCCCCACCATCCGGCAGAGCTGCTCGAGCCGCTCCATGTCGGCCAGCTCCGCCCGCCGCTCCACGAAGCGGTCGAGCAGCTGGGCCAGCTGCACCGTGCCGGCGCGGCAGGGCACGCACTTGCCGCAGCTCTCGTTCACGCTGAAGCGCATGAAATGGCGGGCCACCTCCGGCATCGAGGTGCTCTCGCCCATCACCACCAGGCCGCCCGAGCCCATCATCGAACCCAGCTCCCGCAGGCTCTCGTAGTCCACCGGGGTGTCGAGCAGGTGGGCGGGGATGCAGCCGCCGGAGGGGCCGCCGGTCTGCACCGCCTTCACGCCGCCGTGGGGCCCCTCGCCGCCGGGCACGCCGCCGCCGATGGTGAGCACCACCGTGCGCAAGCTGGTGCCCATCGGCACCTCCACCAGGCCGGTGTGGGCCACCGCGCCGGAGAGGGCGAACACCTTGGTGCCCTTGCTGCCCTCGGTGCCGATCGCGGCATACCAGTCGCCGCCCTCGCGCAGGATCACCGGAATCGAGGCCAGGGTTTCCACGTTGTTGATCAACGTGGGCGCCCCCCACAACCCCACCTGGGCCGGGAACGGCGGCCGCGGCCGGGGCGTGCCCCGCTGCCCCTGGATCGAGGCCAGCAGCGCCGTCTCCTCGCCGCACACATAGGCGCCGGCCCCCACCCGCACCTCCAGGCGCAGGTTGAAGCTGCTGCCGGCGATGCCGGCCCCCAGCAGCCCCTTGGCGCGGGCCTGCTTGAGCGCCAGCCGCAGGCGCTCGATCGCCAGCGGATACTCGGCCCGCACATACACGTAGCCCTGGTCGGCGCCCACCGCAAACGCGGCGATCGCCATCCCCTCGATCAGCCGGTGGGGATCGCTCTCCAGCACGCTGCGGTCCATGAAGGCGCCCGGGTCGCCCTCGTCGGCGTTGCACACCACGGTGCGCGGGCCGGGGGGCTGCAGGGCCACCGTGTCCCACTTCAGGCCGGTGGGATAGCCGGCACCGCCCCGGCCGCGCAGGCCGCTGCGCTTCACCTGCTCGCGCACCTGCTCGGGGGCGCACTCCGCCAGCACCCGCTTCAGCTGGGCGTAGCTGCCGTGGGCCAGGGCGTCGTCGATCGACTCGGGATTCACCACGCCGCAGCCCTCCAGCACCACCGCCTGCTGCAGGGCAAAGAACGGGTGGGCAGGATCCAGCCGCTGCTTGGCCAGCGCGTCCCCCTGGCCCAGGCCGGTGGCCGCCGCCAGCAGGGCCGGCGCCTGCTCTGCGCTGAGATCGGCGTAGAGCTCACTGGCACCTTTGGGCCGGTCGAGGGCCACCAGCGGGCCGCGGCCGCACAGCCGCAGGCAGCCCACCGGCTTGATCGTCACCCCCTCGGCGGCGCCGCCCAGCTGGTCGCGGGCGGCGTGCAGGGCCGCCTGCAGGGCATCGGCGCCGGCCGAGCGGCAGCCGCTGGCGGCGCAGCAGCGCAGTTGCAGCGGGGTTGGGGCGGTCATGGCGCCGCTCCGCTGAGGCCGAGCGCATCCAGGCGGGCCTCCAGGGCCGCCGGGTCGTCGATCGGCAGGCGCGGTTCCAGCTGGCCGTCCACCACCAGCACCGGCGCCTGGCCGCAGGCCCCCAGGCAGCTCACGTGCTCCAGGGCCCAGGTGCCATTGCCGGCGGCATCGTCCATGCGCAGGCCCAGCCGTTGCTCAATCCGCTCGGCCAGCTCGCCGCCGCCCTTCACAAAGCAGGCCGTGCCCAGGCACACCGCGCAGCGGTGGACGGTGGGGGCCTCCAGGCGGAACAGGTGGTAGAAGCTGGCCACCCCATGCACCCGCGAGAGGGGCAGCCTCAGCTCCCGGGCCACCTGGGCCAGGGCCGCCGCCGGCAGATAGCCGTAGAGCTCCTGCACCTGGTGCAGCACCTCGATCAGGGCGTCGGCGCGACCGCGTTGCTGGCGGATCAGCCGGCTGGTGCGCTCCACTGCCAAAGGGGGCAGAGACGCCCGGGAGGCGGGCTGGGGGGTGGCCATCACCATCGGCTGCTCCATCAGCAAGGGCCGCCCACTCACATCCTCTCGTTAGCCACCAAAAACGCAGCTGTCAGCGATTGTGGGGGAAGCCTTGCAGGGAGTTGAGGTGATGCCCGCCACCGGCCTGCTGCTGGATCCGGCCTTCCGCCTGCACCACACCGGCAGCCACCACCCCGAATGCCCCGAACGGCTCGACGCCATCGAGCAGGCCCTGCGCCAGCGGGGCCTGCTGCAGCGCTGCCGGCGCCTCACCCCCCGGCCGATCAGCGACGCCGAACTGCTGCGCTGCCACAGCCAGAGCTATCTGCACACCGTGCGCCGGGATGGGGCCTATGGCCGCAGCGAGCTCTCCACCGGCGACACGGCCATCGGCGAGCACAGCGAGGACGTGGCCCGGCTGGCGGCCGGCGGCGTGCTGGCGGCGGTGGATGGGGTGCTGGAGGGCTCCCTGGCCAATGCCTTCGCCGCCGTGCGCCCCCCCGGCCACCACGCCGAGCCGGAGCGGGGCATGGGCTTCTGTGTGTTCAACAACGTGGCCCTGGCCGCCCGCCATGCCCAGGCCGTGCATGGCCTGGATCGGGTGCTGATCGTCGACTGGGACGTGCACCACGGCAACGGCACCCAGGCGATCTTCTGGCGCGACCCGAGCGTGTTCTATCTGAGCGTGCACGAGTGGGGCAACTACCCGGGCAGCGGCGCCGCAACGGAGCGGGGCGAGGGCCCCGGCGCCGGCACCACCTGCAATTGCCCCCTGCCCGCCGGCAGTGACGGCGCCACGGTGCTGCGCACCCTGGAGGAGGCCCTGCGGCCGGCCGCGGCCCGCTTCCGGCCCCAGCTGCTGCTGCTCTCGGCGGGCTTCGATGGCCACCGCCGCGACCCCCTCGGCCGCTTCCAGCTCAGCAGCGCCGACTACGGCGCCCTCACCGACTGCTGCCTGGGCGTGGCCGCCGAGCACTGCGGCGGCCGGCTGGTGTCGGTGCTGGAGGGGGGCTACCACCTCGGCGCCCTCGGGGAGAGCAGCGCGGCCCACCTGGAGGCGCTGCTGGAGGCTCAGGCGGGCTGAGCGTCCAGCGGCTGCCAGCCCGCCAGATCCACCCAGGCCTCCACCACCTCAGGCACCCCCGGCGCCGGCGTGACAATCACCGCCAGGTCCACCCGCTCGGGCAGCCCGGATTGAACAGGGCGTCGAGCGGGCGGCGCTCCGTGCGCAGGATGTCGTAGGTGGGATCGGACCGGCTCGTGCTGGGCTCAGCCATCGCGGCGGAATCGGCTCCGTTGGCTCCAGTGTGGCGATTCCGGCCGGCCCGGACCGCTCAGAACGGCGCTTCGATCGAGAACTCCCCCTCGCCACCGGCCGGGTCGAATTCCCGCCAGCCGGGGGTGGCCTGGTCGAGCAGACCGTAGCGGGCGTCCTGGTCGTCCATGCGGGTGTTGCCGGTGGGACGGGTGTCGCAGGTGACGCCACCGTCGCCACTGGGCTGGCAGTTGTCAAACTCCACCCCAGCCCGGGCCGGTGCGGCTAGCAGGGCCTGGATCAGGAGTGGCAACAACAGCGGCAGGGAGCGGGAGCGAAGCAGCCACCACCTGGGATGATGGCTCCGGTTTTCGTCTGCAGCGATGTACACCGACTGGACCGCCGTAATCCTGCTTCTGCTCACCGCCGCGCCCCTGGCGGTGGTGGTGGGCACCGCTGCCTTCTTCATCTGGCAGCAGCGGAAGAAGCAGCTGCGTTGAGCCGGCGGCTGTCGAGCTGGAGCACTTCCGCCACCGTGGTGGCTGCCCCAACCGCCGGCATGTGGCCCTGGCCGAGGCAGTCGAGACAGGTGCGGAAGCGCTGGTCGCCCAGCCTCAGCATGCCGCTGCCGCCGCAGCTGGGGCACACCTGGCGCAGGGCGGCACTGATCTGATCATCAATCAACGGGGCCGGGGCAGCCGCCAGATGGGGCTGCTGGTTGGCGGACATCGAGGCTGCGCTCGCTGGAAGCGGATGGGAATGCTCTCCAGTGTGGGGGGCTTGGAGCCCAATGATCCCGAAAGCTTCCTTAAGACTGCCCATCCGCTGCGGCGGCCCGCAGCCGCTCGGCGAACAGGCCGGGATTGAGCTCCTGCAGCAGTTCGGCCGCACTGAGCCGGCTGCCCGCCCGCACCAGGCCGGCACTGGCGGCCAGTTCGCCGATCACCGCCGCTGCATCCAGGCCCCGCTGGCGCATGCCGGCCAGGCCCTCGGCCCCCTCCCGCTTGCTCAGGCGCTGGCCCTGGGCATCACGCCAGAGCGGCACATGGCCATAGCCGGGCGGCTCGCCCCCCAGCAGCCCCATCAGGGCCACCTGGGGGCCGGTGGCCCAGAACAGGTCCTCGCCGCGCACCACCTCGCTGATGCCCAGGCTGAGTTCATCCACGGCGGTTGCCAGGTGGTAAGCCAGAAAACCATCGGCGCGGCGCAGCACCACATCGCCCACCTGGCTGGGGCCATCCAGAAGGCCCGGGGGGCCAAAGCGTTCCTGCCACAGGATCGGCCCGGCAGGCAGGCGCCAGCGCCAGCTGGGCAGGCGGCCCTGGCGGGCCTGCCAGCCCAGGGCCAGGTGGCGGCAGTGGCCCGGATACACCGGCGCGGCGCCGTGGGGCGCGGAGACGTCGGCCAGCATGCGGCGGCTGCAGCGGCAGGGGTAGAGCCAGCCCGCTCGCCGGAGTGCAGACAGCACGGTGCTGTAAGTCCCCCGGCGGCTGCTCTGGCGCCAGATCGGACCATCCCAGTGCAGACCCAGCCAGGTCAGATCGGCCTGGATCGCCTCCTCAGCCCCCGGGCGGTTGCGCGGGGTGTCGAGGTCATCGATTCTGAGGAGCCATTCGCCGCCCTCGAGCCGGGCAACCAGCCAGGACAGCAACGCCGTGCGCAGGTTGCCGCGATGGAGGGGACCGGTGGGGGAGGGAGCGAAGCGTCCGCGATAGCCCTGCTCACGCAGGGCCACACCCGAAGCGAGCTGACTGCCGAGATGGGCAGGCAGCTCAGGCGGAAACGGTTGGACTGGATCAGCGATCAGCCGACGCCCTGCACCTTGTCCTTGAACATCTTGCCGGCGGTGAAGGCCGGTACCCGCTTGGCCTCGATCTTGATCTTCTCGCCGGTCTTGGGGTTCAGACCCTGACGGGCGGAGCGGTCGCGGGGTTCGAAGGAGCCGAAGCCGAGGATCGACACCTTCTTGCCATCCACCACCGAGTCGATGATGGTGTCGATCAGGGCATCAACCACCAGACCGACGTCGGTCTTGGTGAGCTCGGTGCGGGCAGCCACGAGATTGACGAGGTCTGCTTTGTTCATGGGACGGGGAAACCTGTTGTGCGGCGGTCTGGGATCGGGAGTCGGAAAAGCCGACCGCCCTGGTGTGGAGCGCGCTAATGGTATGGGGCATGGGGCCGCTTCGCAACAGAGAAGCGTCTGGCAGCAATGGATCTGGTGAGCACTTGCCCACCGCTAGGGCCCAGCGGGCACCCCGGTGCTGGCCAATTGCGCCAGATCCAGCCCCGCCAGCACCCCGCTGCCATCCCCCACCAGCACCGCGCCGCGCAGGGCGCCAAGCCCGCCGCCGCAGGCGATCCAGGCCGGCGAGCCGGCCGGCAGCCAGGCCCGCAGCCGCTCCAGGCTGGCCAGCTGGCGCCCCCAGTGGAAGGTGCGCCGCTGGCGCAGCGGTGCCAGCACACCGGAGGCCAGCGGCTGTAACAGCCGGCCACAGAACAGCCCGTCCCAATCCGGGCCGCCGTGGTGCAGCACGCAGGATCCCGGGGTCGGCCCCGGGGTCCAGAGCAGGCGCACCGTCTCCGCCAGCTGGTGCTCCTGGCCGAAGCAGTGAAGCTGCTCCACCCCAGGCAGCAGGTAGGCCTCCTGCTCCTGCACCAGCACGGGCCAGCCCAGGGCCTCCTGGAAGCGGCGGGTGCGGCCATGGCCCTCCCGGCTGGTGAGCACGATCGTGCCGCCGCCGCTCCGGCCGCGCAGCAGGTCGAGGTTGGCCTGGGTCCAGGCCGGACAGTCGATCAGCAGATCACCCTGCGGTCCTTCCAAAAGCCAGCTGCTGCCGCCCTGGGTGTCGCGGTTGGGGGCGAACAGCCACAGCCCCTGGCGCACCTGCCGCGCCGGACGGCCGCTCTCCAGGTCAGCAGTCAACAGTGACAACGAGTGTTCGAGGCATCTGCTGCCTAGTTTGTGGGCCAAGCCGGCCGAGCTCGTTGCTGCCCATGTCCAGGCCCGCCTCGCCCCAGGGCGCCAGTGCCAAAACCGATTCCAGTGCAACAGTCAGTGCCCGTGCAACAGCGGATGTAACCCCCGGCGCCCCGGTGCACCGTGGCCAGCCCTGGCCCCTGGGGGCCAGCGTCACCCGCCGAGGCGTGAATTTTTCCGTGGTGGCCCCCCTGGCCACGCGCGTGGAAGTGCTGCTCTTTGCCCATGGCGAGGCCCGCGAACCGCAGCGGGTGGTGGAGCTCAACAGCGACCATCGCGCCGGCGACCACTGGCATGTGGAAGTGGAGGGGGTGGGGCTGGGCAGCTGTTACGGCTACCGGGTGTACGGGCCGCTGCAGCCGGGCGGTCACAGTTTCAACCCTTCCAAGGTGCTGCTCGACCCCTGCGCCCGGGCGATCGCCGGCTGGCAGGGCTACCAGCGGGGCGCAGCGGTGGGGGCGGTGCCGAATACCGCCTGCTGCCTGAAGGGGGTGGTGACCGAACGGGAGCGCTTTGATTTCGATGCCGCTCCCCGGCCGCGGCACCCATGGCAGCGCAGCGTGATCTATGAGCTGCACATGGGGGGCTTCACCCAGGGGACGGGGTGCCCCGTGCCCGCCGAGCGCCAGGGCAGCCTGCTGGGGCTGATCGACAGCCTGCCCCAGCTGCAGGAGCTGGGCATCACCGCGATCGAGCTGCTGCCGGTGATGGCCTTTGATCCTGCGGATGCGCCCGAGGGACGCCAGAACCACTGGGGCTACAGCCCGATCAGCTGGATGGCCCCCCATCCCGACTACCTGTTGGGCGACGACCCCCTCACCGCCCGCGACCAGGTGCGCCAGCTGGTGACCGCCTGCCACCAGGCCGGCATCGAGGTGATCCTCGACGTGGTGTACAACCACACCAGTGAGGGCAACCAGCACGGGCCCACCCTCAGCTGGCGGGGTTTCGGCGACAGCCTCTATTACCAGCAGTCGATCGAGGGCTACTACCAGGACGTGAGCGGCTGCGGCAACACGATCGCCGCCAACCGCCCCCTGGTGCGGCGCCTGATCCTGGAATCCCTCCGCTGCTGGGCCACCGAACTGGGGGTGGATGGCTTCCGCTTCGACCTGGGCATCGCCCTCAGCCGCGGCGACAACCTGATGCCGCTGGAGCAGCCCCCCCTGTTCGAAGCGATGGAAGCCGACCCGGAACTGGCCGACCTCAAGCTGATCAGCGAGCCCTGGGACTGCGGCGGTCTCTACAAGCTGGCCGATTTCCCGGCCCGACGCGTGGCCACCTGGAACGGCCGCTTCCGCGACGACGTGCGCCGCTTCTGGAAGGGTGACGAGAACACCGCCTGGAGCCTCGGGCTGCGCCTGAGCGGCAGTCCTGATCTCTACCAGCCGCGCTTGCCCCATCCCGGCCAGTGCCTCACCTTCCTCACCGCCCACGACGGCTTCACCCTGGCCGACCTGGTGAGCTTCAACGGCAAACACAACCTGGCCAACGGCGAGGACAACCGCGACGGCGACAACCACAACAACAGCTGGAACCACGGCGTGGAGGGTCCCACCACCGACCGGGCCGTGCTGGCCCTGCGCGACCGGCAGATGCGCAACCTGCTGGCCACCCTGCTGCTGGCCCCCGGCGTGCCGATGCTGCTGATGGGCGATGAGGTGCGCCGCAGCCAGGGGGGCAACAACAACACCTGGTGCCAGAACAACCCCCTCGGCTGGATGCACTGGCAACCGGATGGGGGCGATCTGGCCCTGCGCACCTTCCTGCTGCGCCTGCTGCACTTGCGCCGGCAGCTGCTGGATCTGCTCAATCCTGAACTGCCCCTGGCCGAGCGCCCGCTGCGCGGCGCCGCTGAACCCGCCGGGCTGTGGCGCCAGTGGCACGGCGTGGAGGTGGGCCAGCCCGACTGGGCGGAGTGGTCGCACACGCTGGCCTGGAGCATCAACGACAGCGTGCAGGGGCCCCTGCTGTGGTGCGGCATGAACGCCTACTGCCGGGCGGTGCACTTCGAGCTGCCGGTGTGTCCCACGGGCTGGCTGCGGGTGATCGACACCGCCCTGCCCGCCGGCGAGGACCTGCCCGCCAGCTTCAGCCCCTGGAAGCCGCGGGGGGCACCGCTGGAGAGCCGCAGCCTGATGCTGCTGGTGTCCTCCCGGCTGCTGAAGGGCTTCAAGCCCTGATCAGTCGCCGCCCTCCCGGGCCGGCACCACCCCGCCAGCGCCCTTTTTTCCACACCCGCAGCAGGTTTTCCCCGGATCCGCCGGGGTTTTCCTCAGGGAGGTGACCGGCGATGCAGCTCCGGCCCCGATCCGGGCGGCGGGCTGGGGCTGGTCGAAGAGATCGGGCTCTGCGCTGGCATCCGCCGGCTAGCTCAGCGAGCCGCCCACCAGGGTGCTGTTCGGCACGGCGGGCGACTTTCTGCGCTTCAATCAGGGCCTGGCCCAGTGACAACAGCAGCTGTCAGGCACGCAAGGGCCAAGGGCTTGGGGAACGCAAAGCCCGGTTGGCTGGCCAGAAGCACCTCAGTCCAGCGTTCCTAGCTTGTGGATGATCAAGCTAGGCCGTACAGGCGAGAGCGCCATGGCCCGTTTCAGCGCCCAACTCCGGTTTCCCTCGACTGCGCTGGATGGCAGTTCAGATAGGGGAGCAGCGCCCGTTGGCCATCAGGCCCAGGTCGATCAATCCGGCCTCCAGCCCCCGGGCGGTGATCCGCTGATGGTGAGCAGAAAGCATGAGGCGCTGCTGGAGTGGTGCTGAGCTGAACGGCTCAACCCCTGCTGCGGCTCAGCCCACCGGCGGGCTGGCGGCGCGCCCGCGCTGTTCATCGACAACTGGTTCTGCCTGCGGTTCGGCCGCAACGCTCTCGGTGGTCACGGCAAAGCCCACCAGCTCATGGGCCCCGAAGGAGCGCAGGAAGGGCACATCGGCGGCATCGCGGCCGCGGGCGATCAGCACCCGGCCGCAGCGCGGGATGTTGTGGCGGGCGTCGAACACATGCCAGCGGCTCTCGAGAAACACCTCAAACCAGGCAGAGAAATCCACGGGCGCCTCTCCCACCGGGATGCCGGTGTAGCCGAGGTAGCCGGTGCAGTAGCGGGCGGGGATGTTGAGGCAGCGGCAGAGGGTGATGGCGAGGTGGGCGAAATCGCGGCACACGCCGGCGCGATCGCGCAGGGTGTCGCTGGCGGTCTTCTCCGGCGCCACCGCCCCGTAATCGAAACGGATGTGTTCGTGCACCCAGTCGCAGATCGCCTGCACCCGCCCCCAGCCGGCGGGCACTCCGGCGAAGGTGGTCCAGGCAAAGGCCATCAGGGCAGCGGCGTCGCAGTAGGGGCTGGGGTTGAGCAGGGGATAGGTGTCCACCGGCAGCGCCTGCACCGCGCAGGCCCGGGCGGCGGGCACCACCGGATCGGTGCTGCCTGGCCGCTCAATGCGGGCCTCGTAGGTGAAGGTGGTCACTCCGGCGGAGGCCATCAGCCGGCTCCAGCGGTTGCCGGCGCTATCGCTGAGCAGCTCATAGGTGTGGTCCGGCTGCAGCCGCACCCGTTCCGGGCTGCGCAGGTCTGCCAGCAGGCTGCTGTGGGGGTGCACCAGGGCCAGCAGGGGTGTGGCGGTGGCGCAGCGGATCTCCAGCCTGCAGCCAATCGCGAGAAGCACAGCGGCGACCACGGCAAGTTCTCTGCCCTGCATGTTGGCGCTCGTGGCTGCGTCGATCGGTGCCCTGGGCGGCCATGCGTTCAATTGCGCACCGGTGCTGCAGTGCTGCGGCTGAACCGTGGCAGGCCATAGGCATTGCTGCAGCGGAGCAGAGCACCGATCAGCAGTGCTGAGCGAAAACGTTTTCCCCGAAAGTCAGCGCTTTCCCACCAAAAACAGGAGCTTTTCCACAGGTTGATGGGCTGAGACCCAGCGGTTGATGCCGCCAGTACCTCAGAACGTGGGGAAAACCACCCTCCCCTTGACCGCGGTCCAACGGGCCGCCTGTTGCAACGCCTGCAGGCCCAGCACAGGCCGAAAAGCACCGCCAGCCATCAATTCCAGCGGTGAGACGCACGGATCTCGGAGTCATTCCGCCACTTTGACGGAACCCCGCTGGCCGTGGATTGATGGGGTCGACGACGCGATGACCGCATGAGCCAGATCCCCGACCATCTCCCGGCCCACGTGAGCGTCGTCAACGAGTTCCCGGAGGACCTGTACGAGGCGATGCGGGAGTTCATCAGCAGCCGCCCCAACTGGGATCAGTACCGCCTGCTGCAGGCGGCCGTGGCGGGGTTTCTGTTCCAGCACGGCTGTAACGACCGGGCCGTGAG
>Ga0208594_1000155_pt1 | contig 21625 bp, 25 predicted proteins | sample LakMenEpi14Sep10_FD_150699 | JGI IMG/M metagenome (GOLD analysis project Ga0208594, IMG submission 150699) | Freshwater microbial communities from Lake Mendota, WI - 14SEP2010 deep hole epilimnion (SPAdes) | ecosystem: Environmental > Aquatic > Freshwater > Lake > Epilimnion/Euphotic zone ...
ATGCGTTTACGCCCCCAAGCCACGCACCGCCACGCACACCAACTGCGCGCATCAGTAGAACTCAGATTTCATCGTTCGTGCCATCAACTGCACGAGTGCGTCTTTGGCAACCGTCTTACCTTCACAGACAGCGGCAACTTGTTCGGTGATCGGCATCTCAACATTGCATCGTTGCGCAAGATGCAAAACCGAAAGTGACGACCGCACACCTTCGGCAACCATCGACATTGACTCGGTTATCGACTCGATAGTTTCACCGCGACCAAGTCGCACACCGACAGCCGTATTTCGACTTTTCGCTGACGCACAAGTTGCCACAACATCACCCAGACCCGCAAGCCCCATAAAGGTATTCGGGTTCGCCCCCAACGCCGCTCCGAGCCGCGACATCTCGGCCAATCCGCGCGTAATCAGCGTCGCTTTCGAATTGTCACCAAAGCCCATACCTTCGACGATGCCCGCCGCAATCGCAATCACGTTTTTTACTACTCCCGCAATCTCACAACCCACAACATCCGGGTTCGTATACACGCGCAGTGTCGGCAACGAAATAATTTTTTGGATCATCTTGCCCACCTGCTCATCGCCACACGCGACAACGGTCGCCGCCGGCTGCCCCGCCAAAATCTCGTGCGCCAAGTTTGGCCCGGTCAACACCGCAACTGGGTTGTTCGGCATCAAATCTTGCGTCACCTCGCTCATCCGCTTCAAAGTTTCTCGCTCTAAACCTTTTGCCAAACTCACAATCGGCACATCGCTAGCCACAAACTTGGCAACTTCGGTCGCAACATCGCGAAAACCATTCGACGGCACGGCCATCATCACGATCGACGCATTTGTCACAACATCTTGCAACACCGAAGAGCACCGCAAACTTTCAACCAAACTCACGCCAGGCAAATAGTCAACATTTTCGTGACGCGTTGAAATTTTTTCAGCCAACTCGCTTCGACGCGCCCACAAAATCGTCGCTTGATTTTTGACCACCGCATTTGCAACTGTGGTGCCCCACGAACCAGCGCCGACGACCGCGATATGCCTTTCCACGCCTACAAGAGTATGCGGGCAAAGCCCCAACAACCGTAGGCTTCGCAGGTGCCTTCACATCGGTCCGCACTCGATAACTCGGCTGTCGCCGTTGTCATTCCGGTCAAAGCGTTTCACCAAGCCAAAGAGCGCCTATCTGACTTGTTAACCCCAGCAGAGCGAATCGTCTTGGCAAAATACTGCGCCGATCGCGTTATAAACGCAGCACGCAACTTCGACATTTTTGTTGTCTGCGACGATCCAGATGTGGCGCAGTGGGCACGCGATCACAAAACAAAAATAGTTTGGCAACCCGAAATTGGTTTGAACGCCGCCGTGCGCGAGGGCGTCAAGTTCGCCGCCACACAAAACAAGCAACTTGCAATCGTCAGTCATAGCGATTTGCCACTGGCGACCGAATTCGAACACTTAATCAATGACCAAAGCGCCGAAACGCTGCTGTCGTCGGTCACTCTTGTGCCCGACCGCCACGAAGATGGCACCAACGTCATGGTCGTGCCCACCAACTTTGACTTCGAATTCAGTTACGGCAAAAACAGCTTCGCCGCCCATCAGAAAATGGCCAAAAAATACGGACTTTCAGTGCGAATTTTGCACGATTCAAGCCTCGCGGTCGACATCGACACCGCAGATGACTTGGCAGTTGCTCAACAACTCGAAAACTAACTCGCAACTTTCACTAAAAACTTGCGCTTCAGAACAACGGTATAAAAGAAAGAAGAGGGGCCGAAGCCCCTCTTCTTACGGTATTCCGAACCTACTTGCTTGAAGTGGCTTAAGGCCTTATTTCTTCTTCTTAGCCTTACGACGCTTCTTTGCAGGTGCCTTCTTAGCGGCCTTCTTGGCCTTCTTGCGCTTTTTTGCTGCCATTTTATTTCTCCTTGTTGTTTGTTATTTCTTATCTAGCGGTTTGGATTCAGAGCAGCTTTGAGTGTTGAACTCGAGCTGAACTTCATCGCGGTTGATGCTTTCACCTGCACGGGAGCCCCAGTTTGAGGATTCCTGCCGATGCGAGCCTTTCGCTTCGAGGTGCTGAACGAACCGAAGCCCGGCCAAGCAACCTTGTCGCCTTTCATAGCGGATGAGACGACGAGGTCAAAGAATTCTGCAATCGTGCGTTCGGCATCTGCCTTCGACACTCCTGCTTTCTGTGACACTGCGTCAATCAATTCTGCTTTAGTCATTTCCTTACCTTACTTTCTCGGTTACGGATTACCGTTGAACATCTATTTGAGTAGGTTTGCAAACAAATTGCAAGCACCAGACGCGATTTCCAACTTTCCGCGTTGTCCGATCCGAAATTTCGATTGAGTGCAAAATTTTCAAAAAAACAATCGCGTCGGACGAATTTTTCAGTCGAACTTTCTCGTTGCCAAGTATTTTGCAACCAATATCTGCAAAATCGTGACAACTCGCCAAACCCATATGGCATAAGGGTTTGCGGGCATCATCAGATCGAAAAATTAAATTTCAGAATCAAAAATTGCCTTGTGGATAAACCTTGCGGCACGATTGCGACGCGAATCACGACGGCGACTTTTCCCCAGCAAAAAATTCGCCCATCCAGATAATTTTTCGACCCGAAAAAGAAATTTTAAATAAATTTTTAAAAATCCCGTAAATTCGCCCTCTCAAGAGCACTTTTGGCTCAACCCATCCACCATCGTTCAAGACGAAGAAGCAACACTTAGTTTCGTTGTCCACCTCAAAATCAATTTCTGAAAAAACCAACGAGCAGTTTGCCGATCTTTTTGCGACGCCAGTCGGTTCGCGTGTCGTGCTCGACACTTCTGTTTTAATCGCCGATCCAAATTGTCTTACTAGTTTTCCAAACTGCGCAATTGTTATTCCATTGACAGTGATCGAAGAACTCGACGGACTAAAAACACGAATGGATGACGTTGGTCGAGCAGCGCGCAGTGCACTTCGTGCGATCGAAGATTTGCGTCGCAAAGCAGGCGGCTCGCTCAAAGAGCCCACACCAATAATTGGCACCGAGCCAGGGTCAACCATTCAAATCGAGGTAAACGGCATCCAAAAACACCTACTTATTGAGCACGGTCTCGACCCCGAGGTGCCAGACAACCGCATTATCGGCGCCGCTTTAGGCCAGGCAACGGTTTCACCGACCTGCATCGTCTCAAACGACGCCGCCCTACGCATCAAAGCCGCCCATATGGGTCTAACCGCACTCGAACACCGTCCAGTAAATGGTGGTCGCTCCGAAAAGCCGATGGGTTGGTCGACCTTTGACGCCTCAGTCGAGGTAATCGACAGCCTCTATAAGTCTGAAGGTGTCGAAAAGTCTGATGTTGATGGCGCGGCTGGTCTCTACGAAAACAATTTTGCGATTTTGCGTTGCGGTTCACAGTCGGCACTCACCCGTTGCCGCGATAACGAATTGCGATTAATGCAGCAAAACGCCCCCGAGGCATGGGGTTTGCGCGCCCGCAACAAAGAACAACGATTCGCACTCGAACTTTTGCTCGACCCACAAATCACAGTCGTGGCACTTGACGGTCGCGCGGGCACCGGAAAAACAGTTCTAGCAATTGCCGCCGGCCTCGAACAAGTAGTCGAACAACATCGTTACGAGCGCTTGGCTGTTTACCGACCCCTCGTACCAGTCGGTCGCGCCGACGTCGGTTTTCTTCCTGGCGGTCTTGAAGAAAAACTCGACCCATGGATGTCGGCGATTCACGACGCAGTTGTCGCGCTCACAGATCACCGTTCAAGTCAAGATGCACGCGGGCTGATAGACGACCTAATCGCCCGCGGTCAATTGACCCTTGAATCGGTCACTTTCTTGCGAGGGCGCAGCCTGCAGGCCCAGATCGTGGTCGTCGATGAAGCACAAAACCTCGAACCAACAACGCTCAAAACAATCCTGACCCGCATTGGTGATGGCACCAAAGTCATTTTCACCGGCGACACAAGCCAAATCGACGCCCCATATATGGGAGAAAGCAACAACGCGCTTGCCGTCTTGGTGCAAGCGTTCGCCGGTCAAAGTTGTTTCGGCCACATCACGCTCGAGTCGTGCGAGCGCAGCGAAGTTGCCAGCCTCGCCGCCGAACTTCTATAACTCGCAAGCCACAGCGCCGAGTGAACTTAGTTACAAGTCTGTAATTAAAAATTTTCTCAAGCAAAGTTTCTACTTCACTTTGTCGCAAAAATAATGTACGTTTCGTGTCATATACCTCTGAGGGATATCCCAGCGAATTAAATCTCGAAACTTTGCGCGCGCTCGCACATCTTGCAAAATGGCGTGATCAATCAAAGTGCGTCGGCAAACGGAAACTATTTTTTGCACCAAACTCTGAACGTCCGCAGGCCCGAATTCGGCGCGAAGCCAAAGCCAGCAGCTTGTGCAAATGTTGCCCCGCATTAAATGACTGTCGTCAGTTCGCGCGAGAAAACCACGAGTACGGCTTTTGGGGCGGAGAAAACGAAGAGCAACGTCACTTAGCGGGATACAAAGTGACCGCCCCAATTGGTATCCGCGCAAAAGTCATTCGTCCGCCTCACGAAACCAATCAGTACCACTACTAAATTTCGCTAACGCCAAGTTCAAGCGTTACGGCGTGTCATGATTGAAGACATGCCTTCGTCACCCAAAGACCCCGATGCACTCGTCACTTCGTTCTTCGAATTGATTCAAGGCCACCATCTAACTGCCGCACTTGACATGATGTCGCAAGATTGCGAATACGACAATGTGCCGATCACCAAGGTCTTTGGTCGCGCCGCAATTGAGCAAACACTTGGTGGTTTTCTCGCCGAGTGTTCGGCCTACGAGTGGATTATCCACCATCAAGTAGCCAGTGGCGACCTCGAGCATGGTGTGGTCATGAATGAACGAACCGACAGATTCCAAATCGATGGTCGCTGGGTTGAACTTGATGTCGCTGGTCTTTTCGTCGTCAGTGAATCAAAAATTGCACTCTGGCGCGATTATTTCGATCGTGAGAACTTCGCCAAGGCACTAGCTAACAAATAGACCAGCCAATTAGACCAGAGCTCGTAAAAAATAGTCGCAACATCGGTCGGGTAGGTTTCTCCTCATGCAATCGGTTATCGAAAATAAAATGCTCAGCGATATTCGATTTGCAGTAGTTGATACCGAGACAACGGGTCTGTCGGGCACCAACGATTATGTTTTACAACTCGGTGTCGTTATCTCACGCCACGACGGCACGATTGAAGAACAATACGAAACCTTCGTTAAACGTTTCTTTTGGAAGCCGGGTCGACTCGGTGCATACAAGGTTCACGGCATTAAGCGCTCTGACTTGCGTCGTGGCATCAGCCCCAGCGAAATGGTCGCCACACTCAAGAACTATTTGCACGACACGATCTTTGTTGCTCACAATGCAAAATTCGATATTGGCTTTCTCAACGGCGAAGCATCGCGGCTAAAAACCGAAATCGCTTACAACGGTCCGCTCGATACTTTGAAGATGTCTCGCGCCCTCGACCCGAAGCGAGTCAACTCACACAAACTCAAAGATGTCACCACTCGCTACGGCGTCGTCGTCACCCGCCCTCATGACGCACTCGCAGATGCCTTGGGCACCGCTTTGGTGCTGCCACACTTGTTGCGTGCGCACAACATCACAACAGTCGAGCAACTAACTGCGCACTTCGGCGCCTAGTTTGTTGACGCCCGCAGGGCCAACTACGCCGATTTCTTGTATCGAGACAAAACGCTTTGCGCAGTTTGGCTAGCCAGTTGCCTGTATTCGACTGGCTTCAAAACTTTCACGCCGTTTCCGGCGCGCAATAACAAGCGCCCGAGCCAATGCTTTGATGTAATCGACATAGTCAAATCAACACTGCCATCTTTGTTGTCAACCCGCGACACATACGGATACGACTCAACAATCCATCGGGCTTGCTTTTGCACGCGCAATGTGACTTGTTGCAGACTTTCTGAAAACCACGGCAGTTCATCATCACGAACTTCACGCAACTGATCAAAAACTTGGGTACCAATCAACTTTTCGATGCGATCGACTCTGAACACTCGATCTTCACCCGAAAGATGATCATCAGCCGCAACATACCAACGACCTGAATCTTCAAAAACTTTTCGCGGTGTAATCGTTCGAGTAGTGCGTTTCAGCGACGCCGGCGAAAAGTACTCAATTTCATGGCGCTCGCCAGTCTCAACTGCGGCTAACAACTCTTTTACAAAACGAGCCTTCGGCAGTTGAACCTTTATCGTTTCTGCGCCCGCTGGCATCAATGGTGCCAGTTTGGCTAATGCTGACGCCAATGGACCTTTCTTGTTTGCCCCTGGCAACTGCAATGCCGTCTGGGCCATCACAGAAACAGCAAACAATTCTGCGGTACTCAGTTTGAGTGGTCGCGAAAACACCAGCGGCACTTCAGCAATCACCATTCCGTCATCCATATATACGTCGATCAATGCGTCAGGCGTATACGGCGGCACGCCACAAACAGCAGCCATCTGCAAGTCTTCAACAAGTTCGGCTTCGCTGAGATTGAACTGCCTGGCCATCGTCGAAATCTTGACGCGTTGTCGCTGCATTATCCACGGCAACATCACCAACAAACCACTCACCCGCTGGGCTGCACTTCGCGGGCCGCGCCGTGCCGGTCGCGCTGACTTTGCCGACCGGGTCGATTTTGAGGGTCGCGCTGACTTCGCTGGCCGGGCCGATTTTGCCGACCGTTTCGAAGTTGCTGCAGATTTCTTCGCGGGCTTGGTCGAACGCTTTTTTGCAGGTCGTTTTTTAGTTGCCATCACTTACCTGCCGCAAGATTTTCAAGCCATTGCACAACTTGGTCACGCACCGACTGAGGCTCAAGAACTTCTGCGCTTTCAACCATTGCGAAAAGCCACAGCCTAAAACCGTCAAGATTGGCACAAGGTATTGCAAACTCAACACTGCCATTGTCTCGCTCACGAATCACAGAACTATCGCCGAAGTCGCGTCGTACTCCTGCGGCTAACGACGCATCAACAAGCACAACTGCTGTTGTTACTTCGCTATCGCCTGCAGCCAACATTTGTTTTTCGGTCGGCACAGCTGCAGCAACATCAAAATCAACTGGGGTTTTAAACGCGCGCGCCTCACCGGCTGAAACCAAGCCTTCGATTCGATCGACACGAAATACTCGTTTATCTCGACGCAAATGATCAAAGCCGATGATGTACCAAAAACCATTGCGAGAGAGCATCCCATACGGGTCAACTTGTCGCTTCTCGCCTTTGTAATCAAAATTCAGCGTCTTGCGTTTCATCACCGCATCGGTGATGACGTTCATATTTTTGTCGACTAATCCGATGTTCACACTCATCGACGCTTTGCCAAGAATTCTTTCACCGCCGAGTTTCCAAAGCGCTTCTTCACCGTGCTGAGCACCCAAGTGAACAGTCGCCACGGCAAGTTGCAACGCCGCACGCTCTTCTTCGGTCAGCCTCAAATCGCTAAGTTCGTAGTTCGATCGATTAACCCAATAAGTCACTTCACCGGCTGCGTCTCCGCCAAGCGTTTTTGTCTCAATCGGAATACCCATTTCGCGCAGCGCGGCTTTGTCGCGTTCAAATGCCGCGCGGGCTGCTTCATCGCTCTCGGGATATTGTTTGCCCAATTCTTGGCGCACTTGTCGCAAAGTCAGTGGCTTCGCTCGATCAACAAGCAGTGCCAGCAGATTCATCATTCTCTCTGCTTGCGATACTTTCACCGCTTTAAATCCGGTAGGCATATGAACAGCGTAGGCGCAGAGACTAAGCCCACCAAGCAACTGAATTTCGAGTTATCTACCCGGCGCTCGGTTGCAGTTAGCTTTTTCGCCTCATCTGGCGGTACTTGTCAATCAGACTTTTTGTCGAAGCGTCATTAACTGCCGCAGTGCTCTGATTTATCTGTTGATTTATTTCAACCGACAATGTTTTACCGAGCTCCACACCCCATTGATCAAAACTGTTTATTTGAGCAATTATTCCATGCACGAAAACTCGGTGTTCATACATCGCGATCAATGCACCGAGAGTTCTTGGGGTCAATGACTTAGCCAACAAAACAGTCGACGGACGATTGCCACTCATTTTGCGATGTCGCGCGATCGTTGAATCACTTTTATCGGCTTGGTTTTCGCCAAACGCCAATGCTTTGGCTTGAGCAAACATGTTGGCGACTAATGCGTCGTGCGAATCAAGATCGACATTCGTCAATTGCGCAAATCCAATGAAGTCAACTGGCACAACTTGTGTTCCTTGATGCAACATTTGCATAAATGCATGTTGCGAATTCGTGCCGACCCCGCCCCAAACAACTGGCGAAGTCGCAATTTCGGCTTGATTACCGTCTTGGCGCACCGACTTTCCGTTGCTCTCCATTATCAACTGCTGCAAATAGCTCGGAAGAAGCCTTAATGCCGAGGCATATGGCAAAACTGCCTGACTCGACTGGCGGCGAGTGCCGAAGTTAAACACGTCAATCAAACCCAAGATCAGTGTGATGTTGTCTTCTGGTTTTGACGTTCGCATTTGTTCGTCAACACTTCGCATTCCGTCTAAGAACTCACTAAACGACTCGAAGCCAAAGGCAATTATTGGCGCCAAGCTCATTGCCGAAGCGATCGAATATCTTCCACCAACCCACGGCCAAATCTGAAACGAATTCTTCGCATTTACTCCGCTCGTGCGCGCTTGCGAAGTGTTTGCCGAAACCACTACAAAATGCTCGGCTAAAACTTCGCTCTCAAGCCCAACACCTAGACCGGTTGCAAGCCATTGTTTTGCAATGCGGGCGTTCGCCAAAGTTTCGGCAGTCTTGAACGACTTCGAGCAGACAATAAAAAGTGTCTCTTGCGGTTGACATTGCGCTAGTGCTTCGTTCATTTCTGTCGAGTCAATATTGGCAACAAACAAACAATCAATCTCAGGTTTTCGACTCGCACTCAGCGCGTCATAAATAAGAGCCGGTCCAAGGTCGCTTCCGCCAATACCAATATTGACGATTTTCTTGAATTTCTTTTCACTTCGCACTGTTGCAGAAAAACTCTGAATCTTGTCAAGTTCGTCATGCACTTGCTTGATGACGTCTTGTCCGTCAAGTTCAAGCTTTGCTGTTTTTACCGAGCGCAGAGCCGTATGCAGCGCCGCTTGATTCTCGGTGAAGTTAACCCGCTCACCATTGCACATCTGGGCAAACCTTGCGACGACCCCTGCCTGCACGGCAAGGGACATCAAGGTCTTCAGCGCCTGTGAATCAATTAATTGTTTTGAAAAATCAACGACAATCTCAGACTCGCCGTCGCTCAGGGTTTTAGTCATTGCTTTTGCTCTGGCGTCGTCGTTGTCAAACAGTTCTTTTAACGAAGTGCCTTTGAACCGCTCAGAATCAGCCAAGACTTGTTGCCACAACTTAGATAGGTCGTCAGCCATCAAATAAAGGCTACTGACTAGGGTGAATAGCCGTGCCTAAATCATCTGAACGCTCGGGCATCGCCTATGCACTCGGTGCATACATCACTTGGGGATTCCTGACAATTTATTGGAAGTTCCTAAAAGACTTCAACGCATTCGAACTTATCGGTTGGCGCATCGTTACATCTGCAGTAGTGCTTCTCGCAATCTTGATGTACAACAAACAAATTCGCAACCTTTTCAACGCACTTCGCGACAAAAGTGTCCGCAAAACTATTGCATTCGCAAGCATCATGCTTTCAATCAACTGGACAACATATGTCTGGGCCGTAGTCCATGACCATGTACTCGAAACCGCTCTCGGCTATTTCATTGCGCCTATTTTCACGATGTTGCTCGGCTTCATCGTTTTACGCGAACCGATTCGTGTTTCGCACCGCATCATTATTCTTCTCGCCAGCATTGCGATCGCCATCTTGACCTATTCATACGGCCAGCCACCTTGGCGTGCACTGCTCATCGCCACATCTTGGAGCATCTACGGATACCTCAAAAAACAGGTTCCGCTCACAAGTCTCGAAAGTCTCTCAGGCGAAGTAATCGCACTGTTGTTGCCAGCCGTCGGCTTGGTGGTGCTCACTTTCGATCGCGCAGATTCAGTGCCGAATATGGCAACAGGCATCGAATGGATTTTGGTCTTGCTAACTGGTTTGATGACGGCGATTCCACTGCTCATGTTCGGTGCTGCTTCTCGTCGTGTACGCCTCAGCGTGCTTGGCCCAATGCAATATCTGGTGCCAACATTTAACTTTTTATTGGGATGGCTGGTCTACAACGAAGAGCTCAATGCACTTCGAGTAGTCGGTTTTGCTTTCGTTTGGGTTGGCCTTGCAATCTTCTTTGCCGACTCATACAAAACGACAAAAACTAATAGCTAGACAGCAGCCGAAACTCTAAACGCTGCACCCGCAAGCAACAGTTTCATCGACTTAACTAATTCGGCTGTGCGCTTCGAGTCGCGATAGACCATATTGAACCGAGCCAATCCCGCCAAAACAACCATCAACATGTCTTCGAGCGAGCGCGCTGAAATATCTGAATTCACCTCACCGCGCTCAACTGCCGATTCGGCGATGGTCAGCAATATTCGACCAATCTGATTGCCAACTGGCAGCACTGCCTTCATTAGTTCTGGGTGTCGATGCGCTTCACCAGAGACGCTGAGCACAAACGAGACGACTGCGGGTTCTCGCCTTGTCAAAGTCGCCAAAGCATCGACCATGCTCGCGATATTTTCTGTGATCTCGCGATCGGCGCTGACCGAATCTTGAATCGTTTTACATACGAGATTTTGCACATCCATAAACACTGCGACGTACATGTCAACTTTCGACGGAAAGTAGTGATAAATCGCAGCAGTAGTTATGCCGGCAGCCTTTGCCAAATTCTTGTTGGTTGTCGCGTCAAAGCCTTCAGTGGCAAAACTGCGTCGCGCTTCTACCAACAACCGTTTACGCGTGTCAACGCCTTCGCAACCGATCGGCCGACCCAACTTTGGCATGCGCTAACGATACGTCGTCAGCCTCGCAACATCCGAGTCAGAGCGCTCGCCAATTCGACTGGCTTATCGCCCTGCACCGAGTGTCCGGCACCGTCAATCACTAAAACTTCTGCATCGGGTTTGCGACGCAAGAGTTCAGCAACATCGGCGTCGTCAACTACTGGCGATATTCCACCGCGCACAAGGGTCATTGAAGACTTAAGACTTTCAATCACGCCCCAAAGCGCCGAAATCCGATCTAATCGCTTTGCCGAATCTTCTTTCGAAGGATGCGTCGAGCGGTCGTATCGCCATTGCCACGAACCATCTTCAAGTTGTTTGGCATTATGCAAAATTCCGCGACGTAATGAACTTTCGCTGCGAGTCGGGTTGTGCTCGATCGTGCGTTTCAGTAAGTCTTCAAAACTGGCGAAAGACTGTGGTCCGTTTACAAAATCGGTTATCGCTTTTGATTTCTCAGAGTTGACACCCGGAGTTATATCAACAACAACGATTTTCGACGCAAGATCGGGGCGCATGCCAGCCAATGCCACGGTCGTCAAACCCCCAAGCGACATGCCGACAATTAGTTTTGCCTTCGGCGCCCAAGTTTCTATTGCTGTGGAGACATCACGAGCCAATACCGAAGGCTCATAATTGCCATCTTTGCGCCAAGAAGAGTGGCCATGACCAGGCATATCAATTGCAATCGCCGAGATTCCCATTGCCAAAATTACTGTGTCCCAAGTGTGCGCGTTTTGTGCACTGCCGTGCACGAACAAAACTTCAGGTTCGTCTACGCCCCACTTAAGCGCACTAAGTGTTCGGTCATCACCAAGTTGAATTGCAATTCGCGACACGGTCGGCGTTTTCGTGACGCTCAATGAATACTCGGCAATATTTTCGCCGAACATCGAAAACTCGTCGTAATTAATCATGTTTAATCACGGTGTCGTTGAAGATGTTGTCGACGAAGTAGTTGTCGACGTATTAGTAGTCGTAGTCACTGATCCAACAGTAGTAACCGATGGCAAAGTGGTGACAGTCGGAATTGTTGTCGAGTCAATTGTCGGCAATGTTGTTTCTGCTGCAATTGTCGTATAGTTCGGGTCTGGCTTATCAAACGGCGGAATTGGCGAACCATATTCTTCGGGTTCTTTGATGCCATCAAATACATAAACGCGGTCACCGTAGGCCACAAGCGCCGGAAAGTACCGAGCAACTGACATCGGTATACGTACACAACCGTGCGATGCCGGTTTTAAAGGCACCAAAATCGCTCCGTGTACAGCGATGTTGTAGTTGAAGTAAACGGGGTTGTATAGCGAACCCAATTTTGTTTCGCGCATACCCGTTCGACGATTGTAAAAATAGAAAATGCCTGCCGGTGTGACTGCTTCGCCGCAAATACCAATCTTGATCTGCTGGTCTGTCTTGTTGCCTTCTTCACCCGGGTCAATCTTTACCTCTTCGCACCACGGCACACCAGTGCCGCTCGAGATGTGAGTAATTAAAACAGGTTCATCTTTTTTGAACACGATCATCACTTGTTCTGGCAGATAAATCTCAACATGATTTGGCGAATCAGCGATGCGCCGTGGCTTAATAATCAGATTCGACTGCATAATTGCCCAAGTCGAAGGCGTAACGACACCAGTGGCTCGCTCACGCGGCACGCTCATCACAAGTTTTTCGAACGCCCACATCGCTTGCACAGTGTTTTGACCAAATTCGCCATCGATCGGGCCCGGGTCGAAACGTAAATCTTTTAACCGCTGCTGCACACGCAGCACGTCGTCGCCTTTCATCCCCAATTCGAGAGTGCGGTCAAGCGGAACGGTAATTAAAGGCACCGAACTCGTATCGACAACGACATCCGGATTCGAGTTTTCACTCGAAGAGTTCTCTGAGCCGTTCGACAAAACACCTACCGCGATCACCGTCATCAAAACCGCAAAAGCAACCAACGCAAAACGCCACCGATCGAGCGTCGAGTAGATGCGAGGCAGGGAGTCTGGTTCAACCCCGCCAAAATCGTCTGGAAACTCGTCACGAAAACTCATAAAAAATTTCGAAAACTACCTCGACGAACCAGAACTATCAGCAGGCCTAATTGCATTCAGTTTTTTGCGCAACTTGAAGGCCTCACGCAAAATTTTGACGATCACTGACGGCGAGCTCAAAGTTGAAACACCTCGCGTGCGCGGAAAATAGTCGACACCAAATTGCACAACATTCATGTTCAACTTTTTTGCGCTCACGATTAGCTCAGCATCAATAAACGAGCCTTCACTTTCAAGTTCAATCTGATCAAATACAGATTTTCGACACAGTTTGAAAGCAAAGTTGATGTCACGAAATCGCACACCAAACAAAATACGAACCATCAAGTTATAAAACATCGAGTACACAACACGCACATATCCTTCACCGGTTCGATCAAACCGATATGCACTCACGATGTCGGCCTCATATTGAGTCATCAAACGAATCGCATTGTGAACCTCGCGCATGTCGAACGGCAAATCAGCATCTGTATACAAAACGATGTCACCAGTTGAGGCCGCGAAACCTGACTTAATCGAGCCACCAAGTTTGCGGTTTACGGGGTGGTGCACAACTTTTATTCGATTATCTTGAGCTGCTGCAGCATCGGCAAGTCGTGGCGTCGAATCAGTAGATGCATCGTCAATAATTACAAGTTCATAGTCAGCAATCGTCTGCGACTTTTGCAATTCGTCGCACAATTCTTGTGCTGCATTGAGCGCTCGCTGCAGATACTGCTCTTCGTTCCACATCGGGAAAAACACGCTCAATTTTTCGAATTTCGCCCGCGCCATACGTATCTCAGGCTATTGTCGGTCTTGCGATGTCGTCTCTTCCCCCACCTAGTCAAAATCAAACTCTGCTTGCTGGCTCACTCACCAGATCGTGGACGATTGCCGTTATTGCCACACATCTTTTGATCACAGGTTCGTTGATTGCCTTGGCGATTTCGGCGTACACGGTAGGAAAGCCAACCTGGTGGCTCGCAAGCCAAACCAACGGGCCGTTTTCAATCCTTTTGATCGTGCCGTTTTTGGCTCCTGCAGTAGTAATAGTCACTGTGCTCCGCGCTTCGCGTTTCGCTGCACTCGCAGGCCTCATCGCAACTGCGATCTTGGCCGCTACCAGCATCGTCGATATCTCACGTTCGCCGGGCATTGCACTTGGCGAGGCGGTTCTTGCGGGTTGCACAGCGCTTACAACGATTGCCGCAATCGCCGGTCGCCGCCGGTCGGTCACTTCTGGGTTTTAAAACCCTCTCTGTTTCAACTCTCTCGGGTCTGTACCGTTGAGTCGTGGCAAAAAAAGAGTCTGAAGCCAATGCGGGTGGTGCAAATATTTCTGGCGCAAAAGTATTAACTTCGCTTCCGGTCGGCGAGCGAGTCGGCATTGCATTTTCTGGTGGCCTCGATACTTCAGCAGCAGTCGCATGGATGCGCGAACGAGGCGCACTGCCCTACGCATACACGGCCGACATCGGTCAGCCTGACGAAACCGATCTTGAGTCAATTCCACAACGTGCAAGAACTTATGGTGCGGTCGAGGCAAAACTTGTCGATTGTCGCGAACTACTCGTTCAAGAGGGTCTCACAGCACTGCAGTGCGGTGCGTTTCATATAACAACTGCCGGCAAAACCTATTTCAACACGACACCACTCGGACGCGCAGTTACAGGCACGTTGCTTGTTCGCGAAATGAAACATGACGGTGTTGACATCTGGGGCGATGGCAGCACATTCAAAGGCAACGACATCGAACGCTTTTATCGCTACGGACTTCTCGCCAATCCAAACCTACGAATTTATAAACCTTGGCTTGATGTCGACTTCGTGCGCGAGATGGGCGGCCGCGCCGAAATGAGCGCGTTCTTGACTGCCAAAAAGTTGCCCTATCGCGATTCGGCACAAAAGGCGTACAGCACAGATGCCAATATTTGGGGTGCAACGCACGAAGCTAAGTCGCTTGAAGAGTTATCGACGAGCATGCACATCGTCGCGCCAATCATGGGCGTGGCCCATTACGACGCTTCGGTCAAAATCGCCACCGAAGATGTAGTTGTCAAATTTGTTGACGGTTGGCCCGTTGCGATTAACGGCAAAGAGTTCGGCTCACAGATCGATTTAGTGCTTGCGGCAAACGAAATTGGCGGCCGTCACGGTTTGGGCATGAGCGACCAAATCGAAAACCGAATTATCGAGGCCAAAAGCCGAGGCATCTACGAGGCTCCAGGTCTGGCGTTGCTGCACATTGCTTATGAGCGTCTCGTCACGGCAATTCACAATGAAAATACGATCGAAAATTACCGAACGATGGGTCGCCGTTTAGGTCGTTTGCTCTACGAAGGTCGATGGTTTGATCCGCAATCGCTGATGTTGCGCGAGTCGCTGACACGTTGGGTCGGCTCGCTCGTAACTGGCGAAGTGACCGTACAACTGCGTCGTGGTGATGACTACAGCATTCTCAATACGACTGGTGCGCACCTGACTTATTCGCCAGAGCGCCTGAGCATGGAGCGTGTCGAAGACGCACCGTTCGGTCCGCTCGATCGCATCGGTCAGTTAACGATGCGCAATCTTGACATTGCCGACACACGCGAAAAACTCGAGATCTATCGCCAAGCCGGCACACTGGCCCCTGGCACCCTCACCGAACTCGAATAAATAATTTTTAACGATTGACGAGGGCGCGAGCGACGCCAGCGACAAGTGCCGCACGCTCACCCATTGTCGAAACCAAAACGTGCTCGGTCACGCCGTGCGCACCGCCGCCAACTGCACCCATACCGTCGAGTGTCGGCACACCAATTGCTGCAGTGAAGTTGCCATCTGAGCCACCGCCGACTGCTACACCCTGCAAGTTTTTGATCCCAAGATCTTTAGCCACAGTTTCGGCAACACCAAAAAGTTTGCGACCTGCAGATTCATGCATCGGCGGTCGATTGACGCTGCCAGAAACTTTTATTACAGCACCATCAACAACTGGCTTAAGTTGTGACATCTCGCGCTCAATGCGCTCTTTTTCTTCGGGCAACACAACTCGCACATCTACTTTGATCATCGCCGCATCAGGCACAACATTTTCGGCGTTACCCGCAGTTGCCACAGTTGGCGTCACTGTTGTGCCAAGTTCTGGCCGCGCCATTGCCACAATGCGTTGCACTTGAGTTGCAAGTTCGACAAGAGCGTTAATACCTTTTTCTGGTTCAAGACCGGCGTGCGACGCTCGACCAGCGATCTGCACGGTGAAAGTGCCAACGCCTTTGCGCGCAATCTTCAGCGCACCACCATCAGCACTCGGCTCAAGAACCAGCACCGCACCGGTTGCACGCGCACGAGCTTCGATTAATTCGCGCGATGTCTCCGAACCAACTTCTTCATCGGCAGTTATCAAAACTTCGACATGATATGAATCGCGAATCGCACTCAAGCCGTGAATTGCCTGCACGATACCCGCCTTCATGTCAAAAATTCCGGGGCCACGTGCGATGTCACCTTCAACCGAAAACGGTCGAGTCGAAGTTGTGCCAAGCGGAAACACAGTGTCGTGGTGCCCGACGATCAAAACTTTGGTGTCTTCGCTTCCCTTCCAATGAACATGCGGGCCATTTGCTCCAGGGATAACTTCTGCCTTCTTGCCGGTGACATCTGCGAAAAGATCAGCCAAGTATTTCGCAGACTGCTGTAAGTGCGAGACATCGAGCGACGGTGATTCAAGATTGACAAATTCGCCAAGCTGTTTCACCATTTGTGGCACGCGCGCCTGCATCAATTCGCGAAGTTCGGTTGCTGATGGCGAACCTGTCATCGGAGCAGAAGTATTTGCCACCTCTCTATCGTGCCATGTCTCGGTTCAAGAATCTCACCGAGTTAAATGTGCTTTCCTGCACATGACTAGAGATTAAAAATTAGTGTGCCCGGGATCGGACTCGAACCGATACAGCGCTTTCGCACCAGGGGGGTTTAAGCCCCCCGCGTCTACCATTCCGCCACCTGGGCAACTCTGTCAGGCTACGCGCGTTTGAGCCTCATCGCTAACTAGCAGCGATTCAACACTTGCCCACAGCACGGTTCTCGCAATTTCTGCTTCGCGACCGATCAAACGATTAGCCACCACCACGCCTTCAACCATGTCACTCAAAACCGCAACAAACGGACGACCTCGCAACAACACCGAAACCACCACGCCACCGTTAATACGACGCAAACTACGATCAACACCAATTACACGAGGTGGGCTACGAAAGCCCGGCGGCTTCAAACCGTGACGATGCGCCTGACTCGCCAGCACCCGCGCCGCCACAGCAAACTCGGCATAGCGAGTTGTGGCGAAAGCGATATCGCTTGTGCTTGTCATGCGCGAAGTATTACAGATGGGTATCGCACAGTTATCGAAAACACCCATTATGTAATGTGAGTAATCACCCCATGACAACAAATGAACTCAACCCGATGCAACAAAATGTTGTCGAAGTGCTCGGCAAACCTGCTGGCTGGGTGCCGCTACCACTCACTGTTGTCGACGCAATTCGCGAGCAGGTCGAAACTGGGCTTGCGCCGCTTGCCAAAAAACTAACCCCCGATCGTCCTCTATTTATCAGCAAAAACAGTTTGACTAACGTGCACGGTTGCGAAGCAAACTTTTTAGCGTCGCTCGACTCTTTCGAATGGACAATCCTGAATGTGCGTGGCACAGTCATGCACAAAGCAGTTGAGCTTTCAATCAACTGGCGCGGGCCAATCGAACCAGCTCTGCTTGTCGATGAGGCACTCGCCCGTCTCGAAGATGAAGAAAGTCGCGGCCCCAGTGAGTTCATCGCACAACTCTCTCCTGGCGAGCGTGCGCAACTTCGCAGCTACGCCGTCGATCTTTACACGAAGTTCGAAGAGAGTTTTCCGCCACTCAAAGCCGCATGGCGACCCGTCACCGAAAGCGCTGCTCGCGTCGAACTTTTTGGCGGCTTAATCTTTTTGTCAACACGCGTCGACCTCACACTCGGCGGCCCCGGCAGCAAAGTGATTGTCGACCTCAAAAGCGGTCGCATTTATTCAAATCATCGCGAAGATCTGCGGTTCTATGCTCTCGTCGAGTCTCTGCGATCTGGTCAACCACCTCGACGATTGGCGACTTACTCACTCGAGTCGGCACGCGCCGATGTCGAAGAAGTTAGCGAAGGCGTTCTTCAGGCTGCAGTGCGTCGCGTTGTAGACGGCGCTAACGCAATTTACGAACTAACCCGTGAGGCTCGCGAGCCAAAATTGAGCCCCGGCGCACACTGTCGCTGGTGCCCATTGCAACAAACTTGTGAAACCGGCCAGCAATTCTTAGAGCGCGGTTTCGAAGACGACTGAAAAGTTAGTTAGCCGCGACCCATGTTTGGGCGCTTGCCATGATTGGCTTTTGAACGACGCATACGAGCTTTTTTCTTTTTTGTTTTCTTAGACATACGCCAATCCTAGTTGGTCGCCTTGCGCCATCGGGCTCGCCCACCTGCATATGGCGAACCTTCGGCGTTTGTTTTTGAACAAACATAAACCGTTCCTTTATATGTGCCCAAACCATCTACGGGGGCACAATACGAACCCGGATAAATATCTTTTACGCCACTCGGTGAAGTCGTGTTGACCGTCGTGTTGACCGTCGTGTTAGTCGTTGCCGCCGTGCCAGAGTTGTTCGAAGAAGTTGTCGGCGAAAGAGATGGCGCCACAGTTGTGCGCGGCGTTGTAGTTGCTGTAGTCGCAGAAGTTGTCGGCGCACCAGCCAAAGACGGCACTGCGCCCCAGCCTGCAATCGTCAACGTCGAACAGTCGCTTGCCAACAAGTTCTTGATTCTTCCGAACTCGCTTTGATCCATCGACAGACCCCATCGAGCCTTCACTGATATCCAATCGCCCAAATATGTGCACCAATAACTTTTTAACGGCGGCATCCAATTAGAAGGATCTTTGTCGCTCTTCGATGCATTCACGCGATCAGTCACGGCAATTAACGTGCGACGATCGGTCAAATCATTGGCAAAAGCTTGGCGCTGCGACATGCTCCAAGCCCACGCACCTGAATCCCACGCCTCTTTGAGTGCGACGACGTGATCAATATCTACATCACTTCTGTCACTCAGAGTTTTGCCGTCATACTTTGAATACCAGTCACCAGCAACCACGTAACAGCGATATGGGTCGACTTGTGGCTTTGAGATGCTGTCGCGCTTCAACACTTCTTCACGGGTGTCACATCCGTTGCCGTCGAGATCAGACCAATGAACAAACAAACTGCGCCGATAGCCACTCTTATATTCATTTTCGACTTTTATCGACGCGAGCACAGACTTCGCGTCGTTGGCAACAAACTTCTGTGGCTTAGCAGCCATAGTCGTTTCACCATTTACATAAGCAACACTTGAGATCGCAATAACAAGCGCAGCACCATTTGCTGCGATTCGCCACTTCATCTTTTCAGCGTATCGCTACACCACTTGCGAAATATTTGTTGCCGTCATCTCATCGCTGACATCGATGAAAATGCACTCGCCCGGACAAACCTCGGCAGCACGCAAAACACTTTGACGGTCACGCGGCGCCACACGAGCAAGACTTCCCGCACCGCCTGGGTCATTTAGTGGTACACCCAATTCAGCAACATATGCGATGCCATCTTCAAGCAACTTAAACGCATCGGCGCAGTGATCTTCGCACAGCCCATCACCGGTGCAAAGGTCTTGGTCAATCCAAACGCGCATGTCGCTCAGGCTACTTAGTCAAATAAGCCGCAATCAGCACAGCGATCAAAATCACATTACGAGCGACATCAATCCAACTCATCGGTCGCTGCGAAGTGGCGCCGAAACACGAGCAAGGCAACCTCTCAGGGTCCCGCAAACGCACGAGCAATAAAATCGTGAACGCAACCAACAGAATCAGACTTGCGGCGACTGCTTGGTCAAACCACCAACCGCCGACAAGTAGCACCGCGAGAGTAATCTCGGCCAACGGCACGAGCACAACAAATGGGTCTGGTGCACCAAGAGCGCGAGCCTGAAATGTCCAATTTTCAAATGTCGCAAATTTGGCGACACCCGCATATACAAACACCGCGGCAACAATTAACGCGAAAACAAAACTCACGACAAAGGCGATGTCGTGACAACGGCTCCCTTTGAAAACACCATTGGGCTTCCCGCACCAGCAACTGCTTGAAGGCTTTCTACGCGCCCGACAACAAACAAATGATCACCAATTTGCGAACTCGACTCGACTTTGCAATCGATATATGCAACGCAACCATCGATCATCGGTGACTTCAACGGCGAGTGCGACCATTTCACGCCTTCGTATCGATCATCACTCTCTTTTGCGAACCGCCAACACAATTCACCTTGAGTTGCCGCCAACACATTCACACAAAACGCACCAGACTCGGCGATGGCTGGCCACGACTTCGAATTCAACCCCGGAAAAAATCCGACAAGTGGTGGATCAAGTGAGATCGAACTAAACGAACCGATCGTTAAACCCTGAGGTCTCCCTGAATTGTCTAAACCAGAGATAATCACGACACCAGTCGGAAAGTGTCCGAGAACTGTTCGAAACTCTTTGCTGTCAAACTGCAAATTCATTGCTTTTAGACTACGCCACCAACCTCAACGGTCATTCCATCTGCTGCAGCGAACACTTCAAAGCCACGATTTTTTGCCACACCTGCGAGGCGTTGGGCAATAACGTCGAGTGCATCGTCGGTACGCGACGGATCGTGATGAAACAGAGCCAATCGTTTCGACGATGTCGTCTCGGCAACCCACATTGCAAATTCAAGGGTCGAGTGACCCCAATCTGACTTGAGTTCAAATTCTGCCGGCGTGTACTGCGAGTCGTGAATCAACAAATCAGTGCCCTGACAAAGTTGCCGGGCGCCAGTCGTGATTGCAAAACCAGTTGTCGGCTGTTGATGATCCGAAAGATAAGTCACTGTTGAGTCACCAGCCGTTACACGAAAGCCAAGAGTTGGCCCTGTGTGCGGCACAAAACGGCTCATCACTTTCGTGTCGCCAATCATGAAATCGTCATCGCCAACTTCATGAAAATTAATCGTCGCTTTGAATTCATTCAAACTGATCGGAAAAATCGGCGGACAAATCTTTTTCAAAAAGATCTCGCGCAAACTTCGACCGTCTTCTTGTTTTGGTGCGTAAACATTCAGCACGGTCTCTTCACAAAGCAATGGTCTAAAAAATGGCAAGCCCTGAATATGGTCCCAATGCAAGTGTGTGAGCAGGCATGTACCGACAAATGGTTTCGGCTTTGCTTCATCTTGCGAACTACTCATGTAGCGCAAGCCAGTGCCAAGATCAAAAATTATTGGTGACTCATTCGACGAACTAACCGAAACGCACGATGTGTTTCCGCCGTAGCGATGAGTTTGTGGGTCGTGACACGCCGTTGAACCACGGACGCCATGAAACGTCACTGTTAAACCAGATTCCCCCACAGTTGAAACGGTATTGGTATAGCAATTCAGATGTAAAGACCCAATGGGGTGACCTTCGTCGCAGGCAACTAAATTTGAATTTATGGCTGACACGAAGTCGAAGATCGAATGTG
>Ga0208594_1000156_pt1 | contig 21257 bp, 20 predicted proteins | sample LakMenEpi14Sep10_FD_150699 | JGI IMG/M metagenome (GOLD analysis project Ga0208594, IMG submission 150699) | Freshwater microbial communities from Lake Mendota, WI - 14SEP2010 deep hole epilimnion (SPAdes) | ecosystem: Environmental > Aquatic > Freshwater > Lake > Epilimnion/Euphotic zone ...
TCTGAGGACGAGACCGCCAGCACCGGCGTAGCCGGTGCTGCTCCTCAGGATTTACACCACTCGGTGGGACGCCCCCGACCCAGGAGCTGCAACGGGTTGCCCTACCCCTCGATTTCATTGAGGCACATAAGCATCAGATAAGCAGCAGATTGTTGTCTGGATACGCTTTAGGCTTGAAAGGTCAACCAATTAATCGCGTAATTAGGGGCTGTCCTTTTCCTCTTGATCTCATGCTTTAGACGGGACTAAAGCTGTCAGGTGAGAAAAATCTACGGTCCGCTGAATCGTTGAAGCGTCCACTTCATCCACTTCGACACGCAATGGCGTACTGATGGCATTTCTCAACCTGGGTTCCCCCTGTCCCTGAGCATTCGATCCAACCTTTACTACCTTTCCTAGGAATAAACTCATGAACTCTGAATTCACACCACCCAGCGAAGCCGAAACCACCGGCCGCTTTATTGTCACTTTCCGCGAAGAAGCTTCTACTGAGGCTATCGCTACTTTAGAAAATCGTGCAGGCATCCGTTCGTCCGATCTGCTGAGAAGCGGAGATTTTGCTGAGTCCGGAATTGACATGGACCAGGTTCCTGCTGAAGGAGGAGCCGTTCTGGGTAATCTCGGCATGGCCGTAGTCAACGTTCCCCCCGACGCTGCCGGAATGCTTGCGATGGAGGCCGGCGAGGATTCCGCGATCCTTTCGGTCGAGCCAGAGGGTGTTGTGTATGCCCTAAGTGAGTTGAGGGGGTTTTCCCTCGATTACATGCGCGGCTTCCGGGATTGCGCCCAGAGCCTCTACACATCGGCCGCCACTACCCCTCCAGGAGGCGAGGAAGATGCCGATCTGATTGAAGCTGCTGGATTCATCGACAGCCCGAGCCATACCTGGGGTCTCATAGCCACCCGGTCTGCGATCTCCAGGCTCACTGGCCAGGGCATCAATGTCGCTGTGCTCGACACCGGCTTGTTCCTGGCACACCCGGACTTTATTGGCCGGTCAGTTGTATCGCGCTCCTTCATCCCCGGCGTAGTCAGTGCCAACGACGGCCACGGCCACGGTACTCATTGCACCGGAACGGCCTGCGGGGCACTTAAGCCTGCGGTCGGCCCTCGCTATGGCATCGCTCACAAGGCAAATATCTTCATCGGAAAGGTCCTCTCCGATCAGGGTAGCGGCGTTGACGGCGGCATCCTGGCAGGTATCGACTGGGCCATCGCCAACAAGTGTCATGTGATCTCCATGTCGCTCGGGGCGAATGTACCCACCACCACTACCTTCTATGAGACTGCCGGCCAACGCGCCCTGAACGCCGGCAGCCTGATCGTCGCCGCCGCAGGCAACAACGCCAACCGCTCCGCTGGCAACTTTGGCTTCGTCGGTCGCCCGGCCAACAGCAGGACCTTCATGGCCGTAGGGGCGTTGGACGGCAACCTGCGGATGGCAAACTTTTCGGCCCGCGACACGGCGCGCGTCGCCGGCTCGGCCGTCGACATTGCGGCTCCGGGCGTCGCTGTTTATTCCTCCTGGCCGATGCCAACCCGTTACCGGGCCATCAGCGGGACCAGTATGGCGACGCCCCATGTCGCCGGGATCGCTGCCCTCTGGGCGCAAGCCACCGGTGCCCGCGGCGCTGCCCTGTGGCTGAGGTTGATCGCCAACTCCCGCGCGCTGTCGCTGCCGATTGTCGATGTCGGCCGTGGCCTGGTCCAGGCCCCGTAGCTGTTGTGTTCAACTTTCAATACACCGAAAACCAGTAACTTGGTGTAACGGCCCGTCGGCTGATGAAGCTCCCTTCGGGGCGGCGCAGCCGGCGGCCATTTCAAGTGGAGCCGACCATGGACGATCTCGCTCAATCCAAAATCGAAGTCATCGTCACCGTTGCTGAAGACCGCAAAGCAAATCTCAAACAGATCGCTTCAGAACTCCAGATACGGGGTCTCGAATTAACCGCCGAGCCACTGGAAGATCTCGGAATGATCACCGGCAAGGCTTTGGAGATGAATCTGGACCAGCTCAAGATCGTCAGCGGTGTTACCGCCGTCGAGAAGGCTGGAACAGTGCACATTGCCCCCCCAGATTCCGATGTTCAGTGAGGTGATTGATAGGTAATCATAGCCAATATCAATTTGCGTGCAGGTGATGGAGAGCGTTAGCCAGAGCAAAGGGGATGCACAGCCGCGGGCGTCATTGCTTCGACCGGCACGTGGCGTACAGGAAGTAGGCCGCCTCGTCTGGTCGGCGACTACTTGTTTCCCTTTCCGTCACCACGCTGATCTCGTCGAACCCCGCCGCTTCGAGGAGGTTCGTTAGTTCGTCCACCGTGAAGTGGTGGGTCATGTAGAGCACCTTGCCACTGTCGTTTCGCGAGAGGTAGGTGTATCGCTCGCCGGTCAGTAGAAGGTCTTCGGCGTAGAGCCGCGCGTAGCCGGCGTTGATCGTGTCGGAAACGCCCGAGGCCGACAGGAAGATCCGACCACCGGGCCGGAGATTCTCTCGCGCATGCCTGAGGAGGTTTGCCCGATGGCGCATGTCGCCGATGATCGAGATCACGAGTTGGCAGACGACCACGTCGAACGGCCCGCCGTCGAGCTGCGGCGAGCCATCCTCGGCGAAGTCGGCCACTGCAAATCGCAGCGAGCGGCCAACGGTATCGGCGGACCCTGCGTTGTGCTCTGCGGCGTGAACAGCGCCCGCGTTGATGTCCACGCCGAGCACGGAGAACCCCTGCTCGAAGAGCCTCCGACTCAGCCGCCCGCTGCCGCAGCCCACGTCGAGGAGCATGAGCGGCCGGCCCGCCACTTCGGTCTTCACCTCGTGCAGGAACGAGTCGAGCTGCGGCGTGGAGTCCTTGCTCGGAATCGCTGCGGCGTCGAAACGCCGCCAATCTTCGCGAGGGTCACGCATGACGGGATCTTCTCTTAAAGGATATTGTCCGAGCGTTCATTGAGAACGCAGCCGCTTTAAGACTAACAACAAGATTCAGAAGGCTGGAGCGAATGAAACTATCTATGCAAACAAACAATGCCCGCTTCTGTTCTTGAGCGTTAGAACTCATGCTCGGTCTTCCTGACATTGCCGTTGGCGCCGTCTCAGCATCGCTTATTGCAGGCCTTGTGTCTTTGCTTGGCTTGATTGTGAGTAAAGAGCAAAAGGTATCGGAGTTTCGTCAAGCTTGGATTGATGCGCTGCGTGCGGAGCTGTCATCGCTCATAGCTCACGCAAACGCCATACATGGTGCCAATACGGCAGGCTTTGCGAACTCATCGGAAGCTTGGAAGGTGGTTCGCGCCGACTTTGTTGGCATCAATGAGGCTGCGGCACGCATTCGCTTACGCCTTAATTCAAAAGAGCCGGAAGCCGTAGCAGTTCTCTCGCAGCTAGAAAGACTTGAAGAGCTGCTAGCGCCAGAAACCACCAAGATTGACTACATACAACTAAATACTGCTGAAAAGGAGCTTGTCTCAGTTGCGCAGGTGGTATTGAAGCAAGAATGGCTTCGAGTGCAACGCGGTGAGCAGGTGTTTCGCGTCGCACGGTTAGCGGCACTTTTTGTATGTGCAGCATGCGTTATCGCTCTAATTTTTTTTCAGTAGCTCGCTTTGCCGATTTTATGAGTTCTAACAACCAGATTCAGAAGACGGGAGCGAGTGTTGCTTATAACGCCGATAGCGCACTTCCCGCTTCTGACCCTCGGCGTTCACAACATGCATTTCCATGAAAGCAGTCATCGAACTTGGCCATGTGATCGCCGAGCGAGAACTCACTGCCGTGCAAACGGATCAGCGTGTGCTGGTGTCGGTTGGCACCCCCCAGTTCATCGGCGACGGCTGGGACTGGGCTTGTCCCTACACCATCACCGGCCTCGGTGAACCGATCCACGGCCATGCCCATGGGATTGATGCCTTGCAGTCGCTGCAGCTTGTGAGCACTGCCATCCGCGCAGATCTTGAGCGAACCCATGCTGATCTCCGTTTTCTTGATCAGAGCAACTGGCAATCCGCTTTCCCAAAAGATGTTCAGGATCTTGGCGAAGCAGATCTGCGCACCCGCATCGAAAAGCTGATCGACGCTGAACAGACGCGCTGGCTGGCAGAGCGGAGCTTGTCATCCTCCGGCCAGCCCGCAGGCGGCAACGCTCCCGACACCACGCAGGCATAAATGGGCAATCGCTGGCCGATCAATGGAGCCCCCAGCCCCAACCCCGGTCGGCCAACCGCTGTTGCTAGGTTCTGAATCTTCGGTACTGCGATCGGTGTGAGCCAGCCCCGGCGAGCCGATCCCTCCAGCAAGCCGCTCGCCCCGATCAAAGCCTGGTTCAGCCAACAGGGCTGGACGCCCATGGCCTTCCAGCGCCAGGCCTGGCAGGCCTACCTGGCCGGCGAGAGCGGCCTGATCCAGGTGCCCACCGGCTCCGGCAAGACCTACGCCGCCGTGATGGGGCCGATCGCCGAGCTGCTGGCTGAGGCCGGATGGAGCCCAGGCAGTCCCGGCACGTCGCCCCCTGGCCTGCGCCTGCTCTACCTCACCCCCCTGCGGGCCCTCAGCCGCGACCTGGCCCTGGCGATCCAGGCGCCGATCGAGGCGATGGGCTGGCCCCTGCGGCTGGCGATCCGCAACGGCGACACCAGCAGCCACGAGCGCAGCAAGCAGCTGCGCAGCCCGCCCCAGATCCTGATCACCACCCCCGAATCCCTCAGCCTGCTGCTGGCCAATGGCAAGGCGCCCGAGCTGTTCGGCGCGCTGCAGGCGGTGGTGCTCGACGAGTGGCACGAGCTGATGGGCAGCAAGCGCGGCGTGCAGGCCGAACTCTGCCTTAGCTGGCTGCGGCAGCTGCGGCCGGGGCTGCGCACCTGGGCGATCAGCGCCACCATCGGCAACCTGGAGGAGGCGGCCAGGGCTGCGGTGGGCGTCGGTGCCGGCGCCCCCCGCATCCTCACCGCCGACATCCAGCGGGCCACGGCGATCCGCAGCCTGCTGCCCGACTCGATCGACGGCTTCCCCTGGGGCGGCCACCTCGGCCTGCGCATGTACGAGGAGCTGGTGGCGGGGCTGGATCCGGCGGTGAGCACCCTGCTGTTCACCAACACCCGCAACCAGGCCGAGCGCTGGCACCAGTGCCTGCGCTTCGCCTGCCCGGAGATGGAGGACGCCCTGGCCCTCCACCACAGCTCCATCGACCGCGCTGAGCGCGAGGCGATCGAGGCCGGCGTGAAGGCGGGGGATCTGCGCTGGGTGGTGTGCACCAGCTCCCTGGATCTGGGCGTGGATTTCCAGCCGGTGGAGCGGGTGGTGCAGATCGGCAGCGCCAAGCACCTGGCCCGGCTGCTGCAGCGTGCCGGCCGCAGCGCCCACAGCCCGGGGGGCACCTCGCAGGTGCTGTTCATGCCCACCAACGCCCTGGAGCTGCTGGAGGTGAGCGCCATGCGCCGGGGCCTGGCCGAGGGGCTGGTGGAAACGCGCCGGCCGCCCCAGCTGGCCCTCGATGTGCTGCTGCAGCACCTCACCAGCCTGGCCTGCGGGCCGGGTTTTGAGCCCCAGAGCGCGCTGGCGGCGGTGCGCAGCGCCTGGAGCTTCCGGGCGCTCAGCGAGGCGCAGTGGCAGTGGTGCCTGGAGTTTCTCGAGCACGGCGGCCAGTGCCTGGGCGCCTATCCCCGCTACCGCAAGCTGGTGCGCTGCCGGCTGGAGCCCGGCGGCAAGCTGGGCGAGGAGCCTGCGGCCGCGGGTGAACCCTTCCACTTTCGGGTGCTCGACAAGGCGATCGCTCGCCTGCACCGCTTCAACATCGGCACGATCACCGCCAACCGCTCGGTGACGGTGCGCTTCGTGCGCGGCGCCGTGATCGGCCACGTGGAGGAGGCCTTCATCGGCCGGCTCAAGGCCGGGGATGTGTTCTTCTTCGCCGGCCGCCAGCTGGAGTTCGTACGGCTGCGGGAGATGACCGCCCAGGTGAAGGCCACCACTAAGAAAAGCTCGGCGGTGCCGGCCTGGGCGGGCGGCCAGATGGCCCTCTCCGACCTGCTCAGCCGCCACCTGCGCCAGGAGGTGGACCGCTGCGCCCAGGCTCTGGCCGGTGATGGCGAAGGCGATACAGGCGATTGGCTCGACACCCCCGAGCTGCAGGCCCTCGAACCCCTGCTGCGCCGCCAGGCCGACCTCTCCCGCCTGCCCCGCCAGCAGGAGTTTCTGGTGGAGCTGTGCCGCAGCCGCGAGGGCAGCCACCTGTTCGCCTTTCCGTTTGAGGGGCGCTTCGTGCACGAGGGCATCGGCTTCCTCTGGGCCTGGCGCCTTGCCCGTCACCGCCCCAGCACGGTCACGGTGTCGGTGAACGACTACGGCTTTGAGCTGCTGGCCCCCAAGGGCTACCCCTTCGACGAACTGCTGGAGCTCCACGGCGACGACCTGCTCGACTGCTCTGATCTGGCCGCCGACCTGGAGCAGGCGGTGAACCTCTCGGAGCTCTGCCGCCGCCGCTTCCGCGCCATCGCCCAGGTGAGCGGCCTGATCACCCAGGCCATGCCCGGCCAGGCCAAGACCGGCGGGCAACTGCAGATCAGCGCTGCCCTGCTGTTCGACGTGTTCCAGAAGCACGAACCGGGCCACCTGCTACTGGAGCAGGCCCGCCGCGAGGTGATCGAGGAGCAGCTGGAGCTGCCGCGCCTGCAGGCCGCCCTGGAGCGGCTGGCGGCCAGTCGCTGGCTGCTGGAGCGCACGCCCCGCCCCGGGCCCCTGGCCTTCCCTTTGCTGGTGGAGCGGCTCAACAACCGCATGAGCAATGAGTCGGTACTGGAGCGGGTGCAGCGGCTGATCGCCGAGGCCAGCCGAGCCGAGGGGCGCTGAGGAGCCGGCAGACTGGACCCGCTGAACGCGCCGCTCACTGAACAGAGCTGCCAGGCGACGGCGGTGACGTCAGCATGCCGGTATCCGCGCGCCTGCCCCGGCAACCAGGTTCCGATGACCTCCTTTCTGCGCATCCGGCCGCTGCAGCGCGACGACATCGCCGCCGTGACCGACTGGGCCCGCCAGGAGCGCTTCGCGCCCGGCAGCGGCGATGTGGCCATCTACCGCCACACCGACCGCCAGGGAATCTGGGTGGGCTGGCTGGGGAGCGAGCGGATCGGCTGCATCACCGGCGTGCGCTACAACGCCGCCTACGGCTTTCTTGGCCTCTACCTGGTGCGGCCCACATGGCGGGGCCGGGGCTACGGCCTGCAGCTCTGGGAGCATGCGCTCGAGCACCTGGCCGATCTGCCCTGCGTGGGCCTGGAGGCGGCACCGGATCGCGTCGACGACTACGCCCGCTGGGGTTTTGCGCCCGCCTCCCCCACCACCCGCTGGCAGGGGATCAGCGACGGAACCATCCCCACCCCGGCAGCAGCGGGGGACTGGCAGCTGCTGGAAGGGGAGGCCATCCCCGAGCGGGCCGTGCAGTGCTTTGACGCCCAGCGCGAACCCAGCCCCCGCCCCCACTTCCTCAGCCAGTGGCTGCACCACCCCGCCGGCACGGTGCTGGCCCTGATCGATAGCGCCGGCGACTGCCATGGCTTCGGCCGCATCCGCCCCTGCCTGCTGGAGCGCGGCGAGGGCTGGCGCATCGGGCCGCTGATGGCCGAAACGCCGCAGGCGGCGGCCCTGCTGCTGCAGGGCCTGCTGCACCGCCACCCCGGCGTGGTGCTGATCGATGCGCCAGGCGCCAATGCCGCAGCGGCGCCGCTGCTGGAGCGGTTGCAGTTCCGCCCGGTGGGCACCACCCTGCGCATGTACCGCGGTGAGGCACCGGCGGTGTCGCTGCGCGACGTCTACGGCCTCGCCTGCCTGGAGCTGGGCTGATCAGCCCACGAAGCGCCCGTAGAGCCAGCGCACGAAACCGCCGATCACCGGCACCGGAGCGAAGGTGGGGCCCACGAAGTCGAAGTAATCGCGGTGGTCGCAGATCTTGCCGTCACTGTTGAACAGCAACCGCGACGTGCCGGGATAGACAAACTCGATGCCCTTGATCTTCAGGCCCATCTCCCACTCCACAAAGGCGGAATCTCCGCTGATCGCGATGGCACCGGGGGTGAGGTACACATCATCGCAGCGCTTCAGCAGGCCCTCCTGGGCGGCGATGTAGGCGGCGATGCCCTCGCGCTCCTGGGTGGGATCGCTGAAGTGCACGTCGTCGGCGTAGAGCTCCCGCCACTGGGCTTCACTCGGCCCCGGGGCTCCATAGGGCTTGCTGAACAGGGCGCGCAGTTGGGCTGGGTCCACCGCGTTCGGGATCGGGAATTGGGCACAGGATGGCGCAGATCGCCGCCGGCCGGGCTACCAGGGCAACACCTGGCCGTTGGCGTGCCAGAAGGTGCCGCTGGTCTCCAGGGTGAGGGAGTCGATGCGGGCCAGCAGTCCCCGCACACTCTCCGCAGGGCTGATGCCGTTGGGGTTGAAGGCGATCATGCGGGTGCGCACCAGGCCCGGATGGAGAATCGCCACGGCAATGCCCCGCGGCTGGAGGTCGATCGCCAGGGATTTGCCGGCGATGTTCAACGCCACCTTCGACATCCGGTAGCCATAGGAGCCGCCGGAGCTGTTGTCGTCGATCGAGCCCATGCGACTGGTCATCAGCGCCACCTTCGCGCCGCGGGGCAGTTGCTCCAGCAGGGCCCGCACCAGCAGGAGCGGCGCCAGGGCATTCACCTCAAACTGGCGGCGGATGGCTTCCGCATCCAGATCCTCCAGCCCCATCGACTGCAAGATGCCGGCGTTGAGGATCAGGCCATCCAGCGGCACCCCCTGCAGGCGGGTGACCAGCTCGGCGATGGCAGCCTCGCTGGCCAGATCGATGCCGGCCTCGATGGGCACGCCCAGCGCCTCCAGCTCGGGCGAAGCGGTCCTGCACACCGCGATCACCTGGTCACCGCGGGCCTGAAGTTGGCGGGAATACTCCAGGCCGATGCCGCGGTTGGCTCCGGTCACCAGATACGTGGCCATGGGATCAGCAAAAAAGAGAGCGAAGAGGATTGGGCATGGAGGTTCGTGACGCCATGCGGCAGCCCTGGCCATTCACAGCCAGTGCAGCTCCATCGCCACCGCGCCCTGCAGGCTGCGCTTCACCGGACAGGCCTCGGCGGCCCGCCGGAGCACGTCCCGCTGCCGTTCGTCCAGTGACGCCGGCAGCTGCACCCACACCGTGAGCCGGGCGATGCGCCGAGGCGGCTCGCTGGTCATGGTCTTCTCCACCCGGGCGCTGCAGCCCTCCAGGCTCCAGCCGTGGCGCTCGGCCACGATGCCCATGATCGTGAGCATGCAGGTGCTCAGGGCGGTGGCCACCAGGTCGGTGGGGGAGAAGCGTTCGCCCTTGCCCTGGTTGTCGCTGGGGGCATCGGTGTCGAGCTGGGTGCCCGAGGGCTGGTGGTTGGAGCGGCAGCGCAGCTCGCCCACATACTCGCTGTCGATCAGGGTCATGGCTGGGGGGAGCGGTTCAGGACTTCTCCAGGCGCTTCACGATGAAGGCCATCAGGCCCAGGGAACCGGCCAGGGCAACCAACAGGGCGATCGTCATCAACGGCCAGGAATGGGTATGGCGGCCATTCTCCATTCCGGCCCCGCGGGCGAGACCTCCACTGCATTACAGCGGCTCAGGCGGCTACCAGCCAGCGCCCTGCCGCCGCCAGGCCCATGGCCAGCAGCAGTCCACCCCAGCGACCCGCCCCCGCCGGCAGGAAGCGGGGCAGCAACAACGCGCTGCCCGCCACCCCCACCAGGGCAGCGGCGCTCTGGCAGAAGGCGATCACGTGGGGATCGGCCTGCCAGTGGGGCAGGGCAGGCGCCCCGAAGCTGGCGGGCAGCAGCAGACCGGCCTCGCCCATGCCCAGGGGGAGGTGGCGGGCCAGCAGCAGGGCCCAGAGCAGGGGCAGCAATGCGTAGAGCAGGGCGTGGGGCAGGCCCGGCAGCCGACGCAGCAGCAGCCAGCCGCCGGCCGGCAGGGCCAGGGCGAGCAGGCCGAAGGCCAGCCGCGGCAGCAGCGGCCCGGCCTGCAGGCTGGCGGGGGCCAGGGGCAGCCAGCCCAGCAGCCGCTGCCACTGGTGCAGACCGATTCCCCCGGCCAGCACCAGGATCAGCGCCCCCTCGCCGGCGGGGGGATCCATGTCGCGCTGCAGGTCGGCGCCGGGGGGCCGCAGGCGCAGCTGCACCGAGCGGTGCGGGCAGGCGGCCGCGCAGGTGAAGCAGAGCACGCAGTTGCGGTTGTCGGCCAGGTGGGCCGGGTGGGTGCCGAGCGGACATCCCGCAGTGGCCAACCCCTCCCCATCCGCCGGACCACCCTTGAAGCAGGCGTAGCTGCTGCAGCTGCCGCTGCAGGTGCCGGCCTGGGCCCGCAGCTCTGTGATCGCCAGCTTGGCGAACAGGCCGTTCATGCCCCCCACCGGGCAGAGGTAGCGGCACCAGAAGCGCTTCTCGAACAGCAGCGAACCCACTACCGCCCCGGCGGTGATCAGCAGCAGCAGGCAGCTGCTCAGCCAGGCGGTGTTCTCCAGATTCCACAGCTCCTCCCAGAGCAGGATCGCCGCGAAGCCTCCAGCCAGCAGCGGCGCCGCCCAGCGGTCGCTGTCCCCCCGCGGCCAGCTGCGCGGCCGCCAGCCCAGGGCCGTGGCCAGCCGCTGGCTGATCGTGCCCCACACCATGAACGGACACACGGCACACCACAGGCGCCCCACCAGGGGATAGGCCAGCAGGATCAGGGGCCACCACCAGGCCCAGAAGAGATTGAGGGCGCCGTTGTGGGCCCGCTCCTGGGGCCCCAGCCATAGCCAGAGGTTCACCAGCACGAACAGCCAGCTCACCAGGCCGAACAGCAGCAGGTTCCAGAGCAGGGGGGCGCGCAGCAACTGGCGCAGGCGCGGGCGCCAGCGGAACAGGTCGAAGCGCAGTCGGCTGCTACGGCTGGCGGTCCAGAACACATCGTCCGGCAGCTGGGCCGGATGGTGGGCGGCGGCCTGGCGCAGGGCCCGCTCGATCAGGGTGTTGAGTTCGCGGATGTTGCCGGGGAAGTCGTGGTTCTGCAGCCGCTTCACCACCGCCTCGCCCACCAGCGGCGCTCGCTGCCAGCCCAGCCGCGGCGCCTGTTGACGGATGCCGTAGCGCAGCCACTCGCCCAGGTCCTGGCGGCGCACCCGCAGCGGCGGCACGCGGATCAGGGTGCAGCAGCCATCGGCCTGGGGCAGGGCGGTTTCGGCGGAGAAAAACAGCCGGCCGGAGAACCTCCGCTCCGGGCTTTCGGAGCCGGGTGCCCGCCAGCGGCCGCTGCGGGCCAGCTCCAGCAGCTGGGGCAGCAGGGCCGGATCGGCGCGATCGAGGTTGTCGATCAGCAGGGCGCCGTCGCCCAGGCACTCCAGCAGGGAGCCGGCACCGCCGCTGGAGGCCGGGCCGAACAGGGGGGCGCCGTCATCCCCCAGGCTTGCGGCATCGACACGGGCCATCAGCCGCCGCCGCCGTGGGCTGCCGAAGTGGATCAGGGCGGCGAGGTTGTCCTTCTCCAGGCCTGGCTCGCCACTGATCAGCACCGGCCGCGCCTCGGGATCGGCGGCGGCGTCCCGCACCGCGGCGCGCAGGCGGTCGGCGTAGCGGCTGCTGCCCACCACGCCGCGGCGGGAGCGGCCCAGCAGGTGGGGGGCCAGCCGGAGCAGGCAGGCCTGGCTGTCGGGGGCGGGACCGGCAGGGCTCGCGCTGGCCATCGCACAACACCATCACAACGCCACAGCAACACCTTGCCATGCAGAAACACCCTGCCGTGCAGCAAACCCGCCACCAGCGCCCGTCTGCCGCTCCATAGGCTGGGGCCCGCTTCCGTCCTGCCCCGCAGCGCCCCCATGGCCCTCACCCTCTACGGCGGCGGCCGCAGCCGCGCCTCGATGCCCCGCTGGTATCTCGAAGAAAAAGGCATCGCCTACGACTGGCGCCAGCTCGATATGGAAGCGGGCGAGCACCGGCAGGAGGCGTTCACGGCGATCAACCCGTTCGCCAAAGTGCCGGCCCTGGAGGACGACCGCTTCACCGATCCGGCCGGCGGGACCCTGCGGCTGTTCGAGAGCGGCGCCATCCTGCTGCACCTGGCCGAACACGACGGCGGCGAATTCAGCGGCCCACCGGAGCGGGCGGCGGTGCGGCGGGCCAAGGTGGCCCAGTGGTTGCTGTTCGCCAATGCCACCCTTGCGGTGGCGCTGTTCGTGCCCAGCAACCGCGAGCGGGAGTTTCCGCGGTTGATGGGGGTGCTCGATGGCCTGCTGGAAGGCGGCCGACCGCTGGTGGGCGAGCACTGGGGCGCGGCCGACTGTGCCGTGCAGGCCTACCTGGCCTACCTGCCGGTGTTCTTCCCCCAGATCGATCTGGAGCCCTGGCCGGGGGTGCGGGCGACGATCGCCAGCGCCCAGGCCAGCCCCGCCTACCAGCGGGCGATGGGCAGCCGGTGAACGTGCCGGCATCGGCCCCGTTCCGCTGGGGCGGCGAGACCCTGGAGCTGCTGGCCGAGCGGGCGATATGGGATACCCAGCGGCGCACGCTGCTGCTGGCCGACCTGCACCTCGGCAAGGCCGAGAGCTTCCAGGCCCAGGGCATCCCCCTGCCCAGCGACGGCGACGCCGCCACCCTCAACGCCCTGCTGGAGCTGGCAACGCGGCTGCAGCCCGAGCAGGTGATCGTGCTGGGCGACCTGATCCACGGCCCCCTGGGGCTCACGGGCGAGCTGCGCGCCAAGCTGGCGGCCCTGCCGGAGCTGCTGGGCTGCCCGCTGCGGCTGATCGGCGGCAACCACGAGCGGGGCAGCTGGATCGCCGGCCTGGCCCAGGAACCCAGCCAGGCCCTGGGGCCCTGGTGGCTGAGCCACGAGCCCGAGCCCCGCGCCGGCCTGCTCAACCTCTGCGGCCACCTGCACCCGGTGGCGTTGCTGGGTCGCAACGGCGACCGCCTGCGCCTGAGCTGTTTCAGCTACTGCCCGCGCAGCGAACGGCTGGCCCTGCCCGCCTTCGGGGCACTCACGGGCGGCATGCCCCTGCCCCGCCACGAGCGCCAGTGGCTGGTGGCGGAGGGGGCGGTGCTGGCCGTACCACCGGAAACCAGGCGGGCGGCCTGAACAGCAGCCCGTCTTTCGCAGCAGAACCGCTGCACAAGGGGGCCTGCCAGGCCATGCTCTGCCCAGGTTTGACCGCTCGCCCGCCGATGCCCGTCCTCGCCGACCTCATCAACGACCTGATCGCCCTGATCCCGGACGACGGCAGACGGATCACGAACGACGAGATCCGCGCCGCTCTGGAGAGAGAAGCGGGCGAACCCATCAGCGATGAGGAGCTCAAGGAGCTCAAGAGCCAGGTGGTGGCCCTGGGCGCCGCCGAGGGTGTGAAGGGCCCAGGTGGGGGCCTCCGAGCGCCTGGGATGGACCCTCCTCCACGGGCTGCCGCTCCAGCCGCTGGACCCCGAACTCGCCGCAGCGGCAACGGCACCACCTCGGCCACGCCCAGCTCCACCATCGCCCCGGGCACCACGGCGGCCTCGGTGCTTACGGGCGAACTGCGCAACCAGATCGACCGCATCTGGGATGCCTTCTGGAGCGGCGGCATCGCCAACCCGCTGGAGGTGCTGGAGCAGCTCACCTACCTGCTGTTCATCCGCCGGTTGGATGAGCTGGAAACCCTGGAGGAGCGCCGCAGCCAGCGTTCGGGCCAACCGATGCGCCGCCGCATCTTTCCCGAGGGCACCGATGAGCAAGGCCGCCCCTGGAGTGAACTGCGCTGGAGCCGCTTCAAAGAATTGGGCGAGGCCGCCTCGATGTACAAGGTGGTGGGCGATCGGGTGTTCCCGTTCCTGCGCGAGCTGGGCGGTGAGGAATCGGCCTACGCCACCCACATGCGCGATGCCCGCTTCACGATTCCCACGCCGGCACTCCTCCAGAAGGTGGTGGAGCTGCTCGATGCGGTGCCGATGGAAGACCGCGACACCAAGGGCGACATCTACGAGTACATGCTGGGCAAGCTGGCCACCGCTGGCACCAATGGTCAGTTCCGCACACCGCGCCACATCATCGAGCTGATGGTGGCGATGACTGAGCCCACGCCCCGCGATGTGATGGTGGATCCGGCCTGCGGCACCTGCGGCTTCCCGGTGGCGGTGGGCGAATACCTGCGTGAGCATCACCCGGAGGTGCTCAGCGATCCGGAGCTGCGCGAGCACTTCAACCATGGCCTGTTCCATGGCTTTGATTTCGACACCACGATGCTGCGCATCGGGGCGATGAACATGCTGCTGCACGGGGTGGAGAATCCCGATGTGAGCTACCGCGATTCTCTCTCGGAAGACGGCGCGATTGAGGAAGACAAGTACACCCTGATCCTGGCCAATCCGCCCTTCGCCGGATCCCTGGATTACGAGAGCACCAGCGGCAAGCTGCAGCGGGTGGTGAAGACCAGGAAAACCGAGCTGCTGTTCATGGCCCTGTTCCTGCAGCTGCTCAAACCCGGCGGCCGGGCGGCGGTGATCGTGCCCGATGGGGTGCTGTTCGGCTCCAGCAAGGCGCACAGGTCACTGAGGCAGCAACTCGTAGAAGAGCATTTTCTTGAGGGCGTGGTGTCGCTGCCGAGCGGCGTCTTTCGCCCCTATGCGGGCGTGAGCACGGCGATCCTGTTCTTCACCAAGACCGGCCGAGGCGGCACCGATCAGGTGTGGTTCTACGACCTGACCACCGACGGCTGGAGCCTCGACGACAAGCGCAATCCGCTGCTGCCGCTGCAGAAGCTCGGGCCCGCCCCGAAGGAGGCTCTCACAGAAGGAGAACACGCCAAGAACAACCTGCCCGACTGCCTGGCCCGCTGGCGGCAGCGCAAGGATGCCGAGCGCGAGCGGGAACGCACTGCCCAGAGCTTCTGCGTGCCCAAGGTGGAGATCGCCGAGCAGGGCTACGACCTCAGCCTCAACCGCTACAAGGAGCTGATCCACGAAGAGGTGGAGCACCGCCCACCGCTGGAGATCCTGGCCGAACTGCGGGCGATCGAGCAGGAGATCCTGGAAGGGATCGAGGAGCTGGAGGGGATGCTGCGATGAGCGGCGCTAGCATTCCGCTAGCAATCGGCGTTGGGGCGATGAACACCCTGGTGCTCCGGCAGGTGCCGGATGTGCTTTACCGCCGCCTCAAGGCGGTAGCAGTGGCGCACCGGCGCTCGATGAATCAGGAGGCGATCCTCGCTCTGGAGGCGGGGCTGCCTGAGTCGCCGATTCCAAAGCGGCCCACGCTGGAGGAGAGCACGCGCTGGCTGGAGCAGCAGGTGTGGACCCTGCCGGTCCTGGATGACCGCAGCGCCGAGGAGATCCTGGGGTACGGCAATGACGGTCTCTGCGGCTGAAGGCAGCCTGGTGATCGACCTCGCCGTCGACACCGGCGCCGTAATGGCGGTACTCCTGCGGGAGCCCGTCGCAGAAGCCGTGCTGGAGAGGCTCTGTCGGGCCGTGCAGCCGGCGGTGGCTGCCCCCACGCGCACGGAGATCCTGCTGGTGGCGCTGGTGAAGCTGGGAGAGATCGGCCAGGAGCGTGCCCGCGAGTTTCTCGATCAGCAGGCCTTTCTCACGGTGGCCTGGGATGGGGAACTGGCCGATCAGGCCGCTGATGCCTTTGCACGCTTCGGCAAGGGGCGCCATACCAGTGGCCTGAACTTCGGCGACTGCTTCTCCTATGCCCTGGCGGAGCGCTTGAAGGTGCCGCTGCTGTTTGTGGGCAACGATTTCAGCCGCACCGAGCTGGAAGCTGCGCTGTGAACCGGGGCTCAGCGGGCCAGGCCCAGAAACACCAGCAACGAGCGATTGAGCCGCAGCAGATCGTCATCCGCCAGGCGGCCGATGCACTGGCCCAGGCGGCTCCTGGACACGGTGGTGACCTTGTCGACCATCAGGCGGCTGACGGCTCGCAGACCGTTCTCCGTTGTGGGCTCGACGGGGACGCGAAAGACCGGCAGATCAGACGGGTCGGTCGTGATCAGACACACCGTCACCGAATCCCGGGCGGTAAAGGCGTCGTCCTGAACAATCACCACAGGGCACGCCTTGCTGGCATAGCCGGAGCCGCCGGCCATGGTCCAGATCTCACCGCGCTTCACTGGCTGTATTCGTCGTCAGGCCACTCGACCAGCGAGTCGATGAAGGCCTGGATTTCGGTTTCCTCCTCGCTGGCATTGGCCAGCAGACACTGCCGCCGCGCTTCGGCGGCGAACTCAGGTGAATGCACATCCGGCACCCAGATCTGGATCGGCCGCATCCCCTGGTCCCGTAACCGCAGGCGGTGCTCCCGCACTTTGCGGCGATTGGCCGCACGTCGCGCCTCCTGGGCTGTGGCCTCTGAGCGACCCAGCTCCGGGGCGGCTTCTGACCCCATGGCAGCTCCTGCAACGGTTACATGTCACCCTAGGCGGAGCCAGCGGTGCTGGCCTGGGCTGGTGCACAAAGCGCCGGAGGGGAGGCTGCGGTGACCCTGGCCGAGCTTGAGGCGCTGATCTCCACCGGAGAATCCGAACAGTTGGAGTTCAAACGCTCCACCAGCCAGCTGCGCTCCGGCTGCGACACGCTCTGCGCCTTTCTCAATGGACAGGGCGGCACGGTGCTGTTCGGAGTGAGCGACAGCGGCCGGATCGTGGGGCAACACTGCAGCGATGCCAGCCGTCGCGAACTGGCGGAGGCCCTGCGGCGGATCGAACCTTCCGCCCAGGCCACGATCGACGAAGTGCCGCTGCCTGGCGATCCCGAGAAGCGGGTGATTGCTGTGCGGGTGCCACCTGGGCAGGGACTGAGGCCCTTCTTTCACGACGGCCGCGCCTTCCAGCGGATCGCCAGCAGCACCGGGCGGATGCCCCAGCCGGTGCTGGAGGGGCTGCTACTGGAGCGCAGTCACCCGATCCAGCGCTGGGAAACTCAGAAGGCGGTGGGCATCACAGCCGCTGATCTGGACCAGGAGGAACTGCTGCGTACGTTGCGCGTGGGCGTGCAGGCGGGGCGGTTGCCAGAGGCGGCGCTCAGTGATCAGGCCGGTGCCCTGGAGCGGCTGCAGCTGTTGCGCGATGGCGAGCTCACCCTGGCGGCCCAGGTGCTGTTCGGCCAAGGCGTGGCGATATTGCCCCAGTGCCAGCTGCGGCTGGCCCGCTTCCGCGGCGCTGACAAGCGGGAGTTCCTGGATCAACGCCAACTGAACGGCCATGCCTTCCAGCTGTTGGAGGAGGCGATCCTGTTCTGCCAGCGCCACCTCGCCACAGCGGCTCGCATTCCCAGGGATCGGCTGGAGCGCGAAGAGCAGCTCGCGATTCCGCTGCCGGCCTTGCGCGAAGCGCTGGTGAATGCCCTCTGCCACCGCGACTACAGCCAGCAGGGAGCGGCGATCAGCTTGGCGATCTACGACGACCGGCTGGAGCTCTGGAGTGAAGGCGGCCTGCCCTTCGGCCTGGAACCCGAGGCGTTGAAGCGGGAGCATGCCTCACGGCCGCGCAACCTGCTGATTGCTGATGTGTTCTTCCGCCGGGGCCTGATCGAGCGCTGGGGCCGTGGCACCCAGGTGATCCTGGAGGAATGTGAGCGGGCCGGCTGCAGCGAACCCAGCTACCGGTTGAGTGGTGGCTGCTTTGTGGTGACCTTCCCGCTTGAAGCAAGCTTGGGGCCAGAGTCGGAGGCGGGGGCAGAGTCAGGGGCAGAGTCAGGGGCAGAGTCAGGGGCAGAGTCAGGGGCAGAGTCGCTCAGGGTGCTCCAGGCCCTGGAGGCAGGCCCACTGAGCAAGGCAGAAATCGCCTCAACGTTGGGCCGCGACAGTGTGACGGGCGCCTTGAACCGCACCATCCGTGGCCTGTTGGCGGAAGGTCGCATCGCCCTCACGATTCCGGACAAACCGAACAGCCGGCTGCAGAAGTATCGGCTGGTCAGCGGGGCCAGGAAGGAGCCGAGTTCATGACCCCTTGCATGGGACAAACACGCATGAAGATGACGATGGAGCATCGGCCACCGCTGGAGATCCTGGCCGAGCTGCGCCAGATCGAGCAGGAGATCCTGCAGGGGATCGAGGAGCTGGAGGGGATGCTGCGATGAAATGGCCCACTGTTACGGTTGGTGAGATTGCTCAGCAGGTTCGCGGGGTCTCCTACGACAAGAGCCAGGTCTCAAATTCAGCAGCGCCAGGCTTGAGGCCGGTACTTAGAGCAGGGAACATCCAAGAAGGCAGTCTTCTGCTTGACAAGGATTTGGTGTATGTCCCGGACTCATGCATTGCCCACCAACAACTCCTGAGACCCGGAGACATTGTCATCGCCGCAAGCAGCGGCAGCATTGATGTCGTGGGCAAGGCCGCCCAGTTGAGTGAGCCCTGGGAGGGATCTTTTGGAGCGTTCTGCAAAGTCGTCAGGCCATCTTCTGAAAGAGTTAATCCCCGCTATCTTCACCACTTCTTTCAGTCGACTGGCTACAGGCGCAAGGTTTCTTCGCTGGCGGCGGGAGCTAATATCAACAATCTCAAGAATGAACATATTGACGACTTGCTTCTCCCACTCCCCCCACTGGAGGAGCAGCGGCGCATCGCGGCAATTCTTGACAAAGTGAGTAGCCTTAGGAAGTTAGGCCAATCAAATAAGCAGTCCCTAGAAGCCCTAGAACGCAAAATCTTCCTGGACTTATTTGGAGATCCAGTTAGCAATGACAAGGGATGGCCCAAGGGTTGTGTTGGCGACTTGGTTTCTCGCTTCGAGACTGGCAAAAGCCTCGGCTCTGGCGAGGGTGATATCAGCGAGACCCTGCGCATCATCAGGGTTAGCGCCGTAAGCTCTGGACGCTTCAAACCGGAAGAATCGAAGCCAGCTCCGCGAGACTATTCACCGCCCGCACGTCATTTCGTCAATCAGGGTGACTTGCTCTTTTGTCGTGCCAATACAGATGCTCTAATAGGAACAGTTGCCTATGTCGAGCACTCACCCTTCGACCTGCTCCTTTCGGACAAGGTCTGGAGGTTCTGCAGGAGCATTAGCGCGTCATATTTTCCCTTGTACATCAAGCAACTATTTAGCCATCCATCGGTGCGGCAAGAAATCAGAAGGAGGGCCACGGGAACCAGTGGATCAATGCTGAATATCTCCCAATCTAGTGTCCTTGAAATTCCAATTTCTCTGCCTCCGGTTGACATTCAAAAAAGGTTCCATGCAATTGCGCATGCCTGTTTGAACGTTTATTCGCGAAATGAAAAACAGAATGAGCGTCTTGCGGCATTGGCCTCGTCTCTAGGCCAAAGCTTTTTAGGGAGATGAGCATTCTATGAAAGCCACGGAAGCAAAGCTCCTTGAGATCCTGAGAAACGTCTCTCAGTTCATCATCCCGATCTACCAGCGCACCTATTCCTGGACGCAGAAGGAGTGCGAGCAGCTCTGGGATGACATTCTTCGTGCCGGCTCCTCCGACGATATCGGTGTTCACTTCATCGGGTCAGTGGTGCACATCGATGAGGGCCTGGGCAACATCGCCGTGCAAGCCCCAAAGCTGGTAATTGACGGCCAGCAACGACTCACCACCGTCACCCTGCTGCTCTCGGCCTTGGCGGATGTTCTCGGCGAGCTGCCAGAAGATCAGGACGAGCCGTTTGACGGGTTTTCGCCCGCCAAGATCCGGCAGTACTACCTCACCAATCCCCTGGAGAAGAAAGAGAAGCGCTTCAAGCTGCTGCTCTCCGATACCGACCGCGCCACCCTCATGGCCGTAGTGGATCCCAACGTCGCCGTTGCGCCACCAGAGCCATCAATTCGGATTCAGGAGAACCACACCTTTTTCTTGGAGCAGCTGCAGGATGCCTCCAGCGATCTGGCTGTGGTCTGCCGGGGCATCAGCAAGCTGCTGGTGGTGGATGTGGCCCTCTCCCGCGATCAGGACAATCCCCAGCTGATCTTCGAGAGCATGAACTCCACCGGCCGGGAGCTCTCCCAGGCCGATCTGATCCGCAACTACGTGTTGATGGGCCAGCCGCCCGACCTGCAGGAGCGGCTCTACACCCTCCACTGGCGGCCCATGGAGCAGGCCTTCGGCCAGGAGGCCTACAGCGGCAACGAGTTCAGCGCCTTCATGCGCGACTTCCTCACCCTCAAGACAGCTGAGGTGCCTCGCCTCGATCTGGTCTACGAGGTGTTCAAACAGTACGAACGCGAGCCGTCTGTCGCCGCTGCCGGCATCGAGGCGTTGCTGGCGGATCTCCACGCCATCGCCATCCGCTACTGCCGCGTCGCCCTCAACCAGGAACCAGACCCCCAACTCCACGACGCCTTCCACGACCTGCGCGAGCTCAAGGTCAACGTCGTCACGCCCTTGCTACTGGAGCTCTACGGCGACCATCAAATCGGCCTGCTCAGCCGCGATGAACTGCTGGAGGCCCTGCGTCTGCTGGAGGCCTACGTGTTCCGCCGAGCTGTCTGCGCCATTCCCTCCAACTCCCAGCAGAAAACCTTCGCCACCTTCAGCCGCGCCTTGCGCCGCGAACTGGGTCACTACCTGCCCAGCTTCAAGGCCCATCTACTCGATCTGCCCTCCTACCGGCGTTTCCCCTCCGATGAGGAGTTCCGGCGCGAAATCCAGATCCGCAACCTCTACAAATTCAACAAGAGCTGCAGCTACTGGCTGCGCCGGCTGGAGAACCACCAGCGCAAGGAGACGATCACCGTTGCCGACTACACGATCGAGCACATCCTTCCCCAGAACCCTGAGCTGTCATCCGGCTGGCGGCAGGCACTGGGGCCCGACTGGAAGCAGATCCAGGAGGAATGGCTGCACCGCCTCGGCAACCTCACCCTCACCGGCTACAACCCCGAACTCAGCGATCGCTCCTTCCTTGAGAAACGCGACCACCAGCAAGGCGGCTTCTGCACCAGCCCCCTGCGCCTGAACCAGGGTCTGGGGCAGCTGGAGGAGTGGGATGCAAACGCCATTCGCACCCGCGGGGAGCGCCTTGCCCAGCGTGCGCTGGAGGTGTGGGCTGGGCCCCAGCTCAGTGAGGAGCAACGACGGCTGTACAAGTCCACCAAGGGCCAGGTGGCCAGCTACACGCTGGCTGACCACCCCCAGCTGGCCAATCCCCCGATCCGCGCGGTCTTCGACGCGCTAGATGCCGGCATCCGTGCCCTCGATCCCAACGTGACCCAGGAGGTGCTCAAGCTCTACATCGCCTACAAGGCGGAAACGAACGTTGTCGACATCGTTCCCCAGGTGAAACGCCTGCGCCTCAGCCTCAACATGCCCTTCA
>Ga0208594_1000157_pt1 | contig 21087 bp, 18 predicted proteins | sample LakMenEpi14Sep10_FD_150699 | JGI IMG/M metagenome (GOLD analysis project Ga0208594, IMG submission 150699) | Freshwater microbial communities from Lake Mendota, WI - 14SEP2010 deep hole epilimnion (SPAdes) | ecosystem: Environmental > Aquatic > Freshwater > Lake > Epilimnion/Euphotic zone ...
CCGTTACGGTGCGACGAGCACAGCCACGCCGTTATTGCGTTGCGCGAGCCGCGCGATCTTCACGGGCGGGATCGCGCCAGGTTTGACCCTCGGGTTCCACCGTGACCGTGATGAGCGCACCAGGCGTGAATGTGAACGGTGCATGCTCGTGTTCAATCACCGAGTGACCGCGCAGATACCCGACCGTGAACCCTGCGGTGCCGTAGAAGAACGGCACCGTGATGGGAATCTCCGCCGACCCGACGGGAAGATCGTCGTAGAACAACTCGACGTTTCCTTTGAAACGTCCGGTCATCGTGAAGTCGACAATCAACTGGTGCTTGCCGCGTGGCACCGCCACGTTCGCCGCAGCCACGAAGCGTTGCAAGCCCAAGAAGTTGTGCAAGTAGTGCAGCCGATTGTCGCGCACATAAATTGCGTACCCTGCCGACGCTGAGCCGTGAGCGCAAATCGCGCCGTTCACCGAACCGGGGGAGTCAACCTCGGCAATCACGCGGAAGCCTCGGTTGTGCAGATTTGGCGCCACGGCGCGCGGCAACGACCCGATGCCAGGTCGGTATACGTATCGCTCGCGATGATGTCGGCGGTCGCCGAACTTGCCCGGTTGGTTGTTGAGCGGCAGCACGCGGTGCAACTCTGCTTCCTTCCACCAAAGCGCAATCATTTCTTGCAACTTGTCTTGCCGAGTTGCAGCGAGGTTGTTTGATTCGGAACGATCGTTGGCAACGTTGTAGAGCTCCCATTGGTCTTTGTCGAACGGCAGATTGGGGTCGCTTCCGTCGTAGGCGACGGCCGGCATCGGATGAAACACCACGGCCTTCCAACCGTCGTGGTACATCGCTCGCGAGCCCATCATCTCGAAGTACTGCGTGAGGTGTTTGGTGGCAGCCCCGCCGTCGTTGAATGCGTGGGCAAAGCTGACGCCTTCAATTGGGTTTTGTTTGACTCCGGCGATCTCCTGCGGCGGCTCAATCTTCAGCACGTCGAGCAACGTGGGCATGAGGTCGATTGCATGCGTGTATTGGTGGCGTATTCCGCCGCGATCAGTGATTCCTTTCGGCCAGTGCACGATGAGCGGGTCGGTGACACCACCTTCGTGCGTCTCGCGCTTCCAACGCTTGAACGGGGTGTTGCCCGCCCATGCCCAGCCCCACGGGTAATGGTTGTGGGCCTCGGGCGTGCCGAGCAGATCGATGCGCTTCAGGTTTTCCTCGAGACTCTCAGGCACGAAGTTGAAAAAGAACACCTCGTTGTATGAACCTTTCGGACCACCCTCAGCGGAAGCACCGTTGTCGCTCATCACCACGAAGATCGTGTTGTCGAACTCGCCGGTGGTCTTCAAGTGCTCGACGATGCGGCCGACTTGCGCGTCGGTGTGCGTGAGGAAGCCCGCGTACACCTCCATCATTCGCGCATACAGTCGGCGTTCGTCGGCAGACAGCGAGTTCCACTCAGGCACCCAATGTGGCCGCTCGCTCAGTACGGTGTCGCTCGGCATCAAGCCCGACTTCACCTGGCGAGCGAACACCTCGTCACGCCAAACGTCCCAACCCTTGTCGAACTGTCCGCGATACGGCTCAATGAACGACGCAGGTGCCTGGTGTGGTGCGTGACATGCCCCCGGCGCGAACCACAAGAAGAAGGGTTTGGTTGGATGCGCGGTGCGTGCGTCATTGATAAAGAGCAGCGCTTTGTCCGCCATGTCCTCCGTCAGGTGGTATCCCTCGTCGGGTGAACGCGGCGGTTCGACTTCGTGGTTATCGAACACGAGGTCGGGGTAGTACTGATCGGTTTCGCCACCGAGGAATCCGTAGTAACGCTCGAACCCGCGACCAAGCGGCCAACGCCATCGCCGCGCACCCATCTGCTGTTCGTGCGGCGGCGTGAGGTGCCACTTGCCGACGCAGAACGTGCTGTATCCGTTGCGGAGGAGGATCTCGGAGATCATTCCGTCTTCGTGCGACATCTCTGCGTTGTAGCCGGGGAATCCAGATGTGCGATCGGCGATGCGCGCCATGCCGACACTGTGATGGTTGCGCCCGGTCAGTAGCGCTGCACGAGTCGGAGAGCACAAGGCCGTGGTGTGGTGATTGCTAAAGCGCAGTCCGCCTGCCGCGAGTGCGTCAAACGTCGGAGTCTTGATGTCGCTGCCGTAACAACCGAATTGTGCAAAGCCCACGTCGTCGAGCAACACCACGACCACGTTGGGTGTGCCAGCCACCGGAACCTCGAGCGCTGGCCACCACGGGGTGGAGTCTTCGAAGGTCTTGCCGATCTTGCCGCCGAATGGCGGTCGCGTGGTTTGCGCCATGCGGGCAACGGTAGTGAGCAACACTGCGGCGCGGCGAGGCGAGTCGGCCGACGCCCTACAGGTCGCCGTGGAGTTACCCCCGCATGCCCCACTACCTTGGAAGGTCTACAACGGGAACGGGGAGGTTTACCGATGGGACGCACGATCCGTGCAGCGCTGTTACAGACCGATTGGGCCGGCAGCAAGGACAAGATGATCGACAAGCACGAGGCTGCGGCTCGCGATGCCGCCAAGCAGGGTGCCCAAGTGATGTGCTTCCAGGAATTGTTCTATGGCCCCTACTTCTGCCAGGTGCAGGACGCCAAGTACTACGACTACACCGAGGCGATTCCCGACGGCCCGACCACCAAGCGTTTCCAGAGCGTCGCAAAAGAACTAGGGATGGTGTTGGTACTGCCGATGTACGAGATCGTGCAGCCTGGCCTCTACTACAACACTGCTGCAGTCATCGACGCCGACGGTCGCTATCTCGGCAAGTACCGCAAGCAGCACATCCCGCAGGTGAAAGGTTTCTGGGAGAAGTTCTATTTCGCTCCCGGCACCGACGGATACCCGGTGTTTGAGACCGCAGTTGGCAAAGTCGGTGTCTACATCTGTTACGACCGCCACTTCCCGGAAGGATGGCGTGCACTCGGCCTGAACGGTGCCGAACTCGTCTTCAATCCGTCGGCAACGAGCCGCGGTTTGTCGGAGTACATCTGGCGCCTCGAGCAGCCAGCGTCAGCTGTCGCCAACATGTACTACGTCGGCGCAATCAACCGCGTCGGCATCGAAGCGGAATATGGCGATGACGACTTCTATGGTCAGAGTTACTTCGTCGATCCGGAAGGCAAATTCGTTGGCGAGGTGGGCGACCCGCACAAACCGGAGTTGATCGTGCGCGACCTCGACATGGACAAGATCAAGATGGTGCGCGATCGCTGGGCGTTCTACCGCGACCGTCGCCCGGATGCCTATCCCGAACTGGTCCGTCGCTAAACAACGAAGAGCAGTGAAGTAGTCAGCACCGCACACCGATAAATAAGGAGACAGTCATGGCCCGCACCCTCATCAAGAACGGCACGGTCGTGAGTCCGACCGGTCGCCACGAGCAAGACGTGCTCATCGACGGAGAAATCATCGTCGCCCTCTATGCGCGCGGACAGGCCGACGCCATGGGCGTGACTGCCGACAAGGTGATCGACGCCAAGGGCAAATATGTCGTGCCGGGCGGCATCGACGTACATACCCATATGGAACTGCCTTTCGGCGGCACCGCTGCGGTCGACACATTCGAGACCGGCACCATCGCCGCGGCGTGGGGTGGTGTCACCACCATCGTCGACATGGCGTTGCAGCGCTACAACGAGAACGTGCAACTCGGTCTCGCCGAATGGCACCGCAAAGCTGGCGGAAACTGTGCGATTGACTACGCGTTCCACCAAATCGTTGGCGGCATCGACGAACAGGCGCTGAAGGACATGACCTACCTCGTCGACCACGAGGGTGTCACCAGCTTCAAGCTGTTCATGGCGTATCCGGGCGTGTTCTACAGCGACGACGGCCAGATTTTGCGCGCGATGCAGACTGCCGCGGAGAACGGCGCGATGATCATGATGCACGCCGAGAACGGCATCGCCATCGACGTGCTCGTGCAGCAGTACTTGGCTCGTGGTCAGACCGATCCGAAGTACCACTCGTACTCACGCCCGAGCCTGCTCGAAGGCGAAGCCACGCACCGCGCGATCATCCTCTCCAAGGTGGCGGGCAATGTGCCGCTGTACATCGTGCACATGTCGGCGACTGACGCCCTCAACGAGGTGGCTGCCGCGCAGCATGAAGGTCTCAACGTGTTCGCTGAGACGTGCCCGCAATACCTCTATATGACGCTCGAGGATCATCTTGCACGTCCGGGCTTCGAAGGTGCGAAGTTCGTGTGTTCGCCGCCAATTCGTTCGAAGCACGACCACCATCACCACCACGCCGACTTGTGGAAGGGTCTGCGCATGAACGAACTGGCGATCGTCTCCACCGACCACTGCCCGTTCTGCTTCAAAGACCAGAAGGAACTCGGTCTCGGCAACTTCAGCAAGATTCCTAACGGCATGGGCGGTGTCGAGCACCGCATGGAGTTGATCTACCAGGGCGTCGTGCTTGGTGAGATCACCCTCGAGCGCTGGGTCGAAACGTGTGCCACCACGCCGGCACGAATGTTCGGCATGTACCCGCAGAAGGGCATCATCGCCCCGGGTTCGGACGCCGACATCTTGGTGTGGGATCCGACAAAGAAGACCAAGATCGGCATCAATGACAAGCACCATATGAACATGGACCACTCGTCGTGGGAAGGCTTCGAAGTCGACGGCAAGGTCGACACGGTGCTCTCGCGCGGCATGGTCGTGGTGGAGAACGACACGTTCAAGGGTCGCAAGGGGCACGGCAAGTACATCAAGCGCGGACTCAGCCAGTACCTGCACTGATGTAGCGCGAGCGGGCCCTTGGCTCGCAGACGCATCGTGATTGCCGGGAACGCACAGATACAAAACGTCGGAACAGACAAGATACAGAGAAGGAGCAACAGGTGAACCGCATCGGACACTGGATCAACAACAAGATGGTGCTTGGCACCTCTGGCCGATCGGGTGTGGTCTATAACCCGGCGACTGGCGAACAACAGGCAACAGTCGATTTCGCGAACGTTGCCGAACTCGACGCCGTCGTCGCAGTCGCAAAGGCAGCGTTGCCCGCATGGCGCGCGACGTCGTTGTCGCGACGCGCTGAGATCATGTTCCGCATGCGCGAACTGGTCGATGCAAACCGCAAAGAAATCGCCAACATCGTCTCGCTCGAGCACGGCAAGGTGCCGGCAGACGCGATGGGCGAGTTGGCGCGCGGGCTGGAGAACATCGAGTTCGCCTGCGGCATCCCTGCGCTCATGAAGGGTGGCTATAGCGAGCAGGCCGCTGGCGGTGTTGACGTGTACTCCATTCGCCAGCCACTCGGTGTGGTCGCGGGAATCACGCCGTTCAACTTCCCGGCGATGGTGCCGATGTGGATGTTTGCCAACGCCATCATGTGTGGCAACACATTCATCTTGAAGCCGAGCGAGAAAGACCCGTCGGCATCAATGTTCGTTGCCGACCTGCTGCGTCAGGCAGGTCTTCCTGATGGTGTGTTCAACGTGGTGCACGGCGACAAGGTGGCGGTCGACCGTATTCTCGAGCATCCCGATATCGCTGCTGTTTCGTTCGTCGGCTCGACGCCGATTGCCAAGTACGTCTATGAAACCGGCACCCGCAACGGCAAGCGCGTGCAAGCACTCGGTGGTGCAAAGAACCACATGCTCGTGTTGCCCGACGCCGATCTCGACATGGCGGCTGATGCCGCAGTGAGCGCTGCGTACGGCTCGTCGGGGGAGCGTTGCATGGCGGTGTCGGTGGTCGTCGCCGTTGGTTCAATCGCCGACTCACTTATCGACAAGATCAAATCCCGCATTCCCAACATCAAGGTGGGCCCGGGCACCGATCCCTCGTCGGAGATGGGCCCGCTCATTACGCGCGAGCACCGCGACAAGGTTGCCGGCTACGTGAAGAATGCGGCTGGCGAAGGAGCAAAGGTCGTCGTCGACGGAACCGCCAAAGCCACCGAGCCTGGTTACTTCCTTGACCCGAGCTTGATTGATGCTGCGAAGCCGGGCATGAAGTGTTATGACGACGAGATCTTCGGACCAGTGCTCGTCGTTTCGCGCGTCGGCACCTACGACGAGGGCCTCAAGATGATCAACGACAATCCTTACGGCAACGGCACGGCCATCTTCACCCGCGACGGTGGTGTGGCGCGGCAGTTCCAGTTCGACGTGCAAGTCGGCATGGTCGGCATCAACGTGCCGATACCTGTGCCGGTGTCGTACTACTCGTTCGGTGGTTGGAAGGCGAGCCTCTTTGGCGACCAGCACATGTATGGCCCGGAAGGCATCAACTTCTACACGCGCGGCAAGGTGGTCACGTCTCGCTGGCCCGACCCGCGTACGTCCAGCGTCAACCTCGGCTTTCCGCAGAACCGCTGAGTCGCACGATGGACATCGGCGTCGTACTACAGACCACACCGCCCGCAGCGCGGGTGATTGACCTCGCGAAGAAGGCGGAGATGTACGGCATGTCGCACGTGTGGACGTTCGACAGTCACATCCTGTGGGAAGAGCCGTACGTGATTTACAGCCAGATTCTCGCGCAGACCAACAACGTGATCGTCGGCCCAATGGTGACGAATCCAGCAACGCGTGACTGGACGGTCACCGCCAGTGTGTTTGCCACGCTCAACGAGATGTACGGCAACCGCACGGTCATCGGCATCGGTCGCGGCGACTCTGCGGTGCGCGTCACCAACGGCAAGCCGACAACGCTCGCGACATTGCGCGACAGCATCCACGTGATTCGTGAGCTCGCCAACGGTCGCGGTGTTGAGTACAACGGCTCGAACATTCGCTTCCCGTGGGCGGCAAAGAGTCGCTGCGAAGTGTGGGTTGCCGCATATGGGCCGAAGGCGCTGCAACTCACCGGCGAAGTAGGTGACGGGTTCATCCTCCAGCTCGCTGACTTGTCGATTGCGGAATGGACCATCGCTGCGGTTCGCAAAGCGGCAAAGGATGCCGGTCGCGACCCCAAGAGTGTGAAGATCTGCGTCGCTGCACCTGCGTATGTGGGTAACGACATGGCCCACATGCGCGACCAATGCCGCTGGTTCGGTGGAATGGTCGGCAACCACGTTGCCGACATCGTGGCGCGATACGGCGAGAACTCGTCGGTGCCAAAGGCACTCACTGACTACATCAAAGGTCGTCAGGGCTATGACTACAACGAGCATGGTCGCGCAGGCAATACGCACACCAACTTCGTGCCTGACGAGATTGTCGACCGCTTCTGCATCTTGGGCGGGGTCGACGAGCACGTTCGCCGCCTGAAAGAACTCGCGGCGCTCGGCGTCGACCAGTTCTCCATCTACTTGCAGCACGACGGTAAGGAGCAGACACTCGAGGCATATGGTGAGCGTGTGATGCCGGCAATCGCAGAACTGGCGCGCGCCAAGCAATGACCAACGTCGTTCGCCGAGCCGCTCAGCGAACGGTGATGTTCGTTGCGGCGCTGGCGCTCGTAGCAGTGGTTTGGGAGACCTACAAAGCAGTCGGCCCCGAAGATGGCGGCACCGTGCTCGGTGTGCGTATCTTGCCGCGCACCAGCGAATACGCAATGCCGCACGTGTGGGATATGTTCTCGCGATTCTCGCGCCCCGAAGTTCGTGGCTCTGAGCGCACGGTGCTCGACGCAGTGACTGCAGGGGCGTGGTATTCGTTTCGCTTGAGCGTCGCCGGCTTTGCACTCGGGGCACTCGTCGGTGTCGGCTTGGCCGTGTTGATGGCACGGTTCAAGGTGGTGCAGCGTGGAGTGCTTCCGTATCTGGTGGTGTCACAGACCGTACCGCTCATCGCGTTGGCGCCACTCGTCGTGTCGTGGGGCGGGCGGTTGGAGATTGGTGCGTTCGTCTGGCCGCGCTGGCTCTCGGCGTCGGTGCTCGGCGCGTTTCTCGCGTTCTTTCCGATTGCTGTAGGCACATTGCGGGGCTTGGCGGCAGCCCCTGCGGCATCGGTCGAACTCATGCAGAGTTATGCGGCCTCGTGGACCAAGACCCTCTTTAAGCTTCGGTTTCCAACAGCGGTGCCCTACATGGTGCCGGCATTCAGGTTGGGTGCTTCCGCGTCAGTGATCGGCGTGGTCGTCGCCGAAATCTCCACCGGCTTGAAAGGCGGCATCGGGCGTCTCATCATCGAGTACGCGCGCGAAGCAACCGGCGACCCTGCCAAGGTGTACACCGCCATCTTCGGCGCCGCAGCACTTGGACTCGTGATGGCGGGTGCAGTGGTCGCGGTTGATGTCATCGTCATGCGAAACCGACCCAAGGAGGCCGTGTCGTGACAGCAGTAAGTGTTCGCAACGTAAGCAAAGTGTTCAATCAGGGCAAGCCAAATCAAGTTGATGCACTCTCCAACGTGGCACTGGATGTGAAACAAGGTGAGTTCGTCTCACTCATCGGCCCGTCGGGCTGCGGCAAGTCGACGCTCCTGCGTTTGATCGCCAACCTGCTTGAACCCACGACTGGCGAAGTCGTCGTGAACGGGAAGTCAGCCGCTCAAGCACGACTCGATCAGGACTACGGCATGGCGTTTCAGCAAGCAGGATTGTTTGAGTGGCGCACGGTGCGCAAGAACATCGAGCTGCCGCTTGAACTGAAGGGCTGGGACAAGTCAAAGCGCAGCGCGCGTGCCGACGAGATGCTGCAGCTCGTGCAGTTGCCGGAGTTCGGTGACCACTATCCCTGGCAGTTGTCGGGCGGCATGCAGCAGCGCATCGCCATTGCCCGCGCACTCGCCGCGCATCCGCCGCTCTTGCTGATGGACGAGCCCTTCGGTGCCCTCGACGAAATGACTCGCGAGTACATGCAGGGAGAATTGCTACGTATCTGTGCCGCAACCGGCACCACGGTGGTATTCGTGACCCACTCGATTCCTGAAGCGGTCTATCTGTCGAACCGTGTCGTCGTGATGTCGCCGCGCCCGGGTCGAATCACGAAGATGGTGGACGTGTCGCTCGGTGAAGAGCGAAGCGAAGACACCCGCAACAAGACGACGTTTTTCGAAGCAATCACCGCGGTGCGCGAGGGCTTGCGCGGCATGCATGCCGCACATGTCGGTTTGGGCAACGACGACCGGTGAGCACGCAACGGCGAGGAACGAGTCACTAGATGGACCGTCTTACTTCCACCCTGGGCAAGGTGCTGCCGGCAGTGGTCTTTGGCGTCGCGTTTCTGGGTTTCTGGGAATGGGCAGTCAAGTTCTTCGAGTTGAAGCCCTACTTTCTCACTGCCCCGAGCAGTATCTGGCAGCAGTTCACCAGCAACTTTGATTTCATTCGTGGTGCCGCCACCGTCTCAGGCACGAATGCACTGGTCGGATTGTTGGCTGGCACGGTGTTCGGCATTGCGATGAGTTTCGTGTTGAGTCGCTACGGCTTCCTCAACCAGCTGATTACACCGCTTGCAATCGCATTGAACGCGATCCCTATCTTCGTGCTTGTTGCAGTGCTGAACAACATGTATTCAATTACGAGTGAGATTCCGCGCCGAATCATGGTCACGCTCGTGGTGTACTTCATCGTTCTGGTCAATGTCGCCCGTGGGCTGACCCAGGTGTCACCAACTCACGTCGAGCTGATGCGGTCGTACGCCGCCAGTGACGTGGCGATTCTCCGCAAAGTACGAATACCCAATGCCATTCCGTTTCTCTTCACTGCGCTAAAGATCGCGGCTCCGGCGGCGGTCATCACCGCATTCGTGAGTGAATACTTCGGCGGGTCGCAGAACGGCCTGGGCAGCCGAATCTCCAGCAACATCGCCAATTCGAAGAACGCTGCAGCCTGGGCCTACGTGCTGGCCGCTTGCCTGCTTGGGCTACTGTTCTACACAGTCTCCGTAGTAATGGAGAGTCTCAACCGCAAGGGTGGGGCGAAGCAGTAACAACAACATTCGGGCAAGAGTCCGAAGGGGGAGAAACAGAATGAAGCGTTCAGTACGGGTTGCCTTCGCCGGCATCGCCGCGCTGTCGTTGATTGTTGCCGCTTGTGGCGGCAGCGACGAGGCAGCCGACGAAGTCACCGAAGAGACCGTTGCAGAAGAAACGACCGATGAAGCTGCTGCAGAAACCTGCACCACGCCGACCCCGGTCAAGCTGCAGTTGCAGTGGTTCATCCAGGCCCAGTTCGCCGGCTACTTCGCCGCGCAAGACCAGGGCTTCTACGCCGACCAGTGCCTTGACGTGCAAATCGTCGAGGGTGGTGTCGACATCGTTCCGCAGACCGAGTTGGCCAACGGCAACGTTGACTTCGCGATCTCGTGGGTGTCAAAGGCTCTCGCCAGCCGCGAAGCCGGTGCGAACATCGTGAACATCGCACAGGTGTTCCAGCGTTCGGGCACTCTGCAGGTGTCGTTCAAGGAAAAGAACATCACCAAGCCAGAGGACTTCAAGGGCAAGAAGATTGGTAACTGGGGCTTCGGCAACGAGTTCGAGATCTTCGCTGCGCTCACCAAGGCGGGTCTCGACCCAGCCACGGACGTCACGCTCGTGCAGCAGCAGTTCGACATGGTCGGTCTGCTCTCTGGTGACATCGATGCAGCAGAAGCGATGACCTACAACGAGTACGCACAGGTGCTTGAGGCAATCAACCCGGCGACGGGTGAGCTCTACACCGCTGATGACTTCAACGTCGTCTCGTACGAAGAAGTTGGTGTCGGTATGTTGCAGGACGCCATCTGGGCGTCAGGTGAGCGTCTCGCCAGCGATGCCGCGTACGCGGACACCGCGGTGAGGTTCGTCGCTGCCTCGCTCCAGGGCTGGGCCTACTGCCGTGACAACGTGGAAGCATGCCGCGACATCGTGTTGGCAAAGGGCTCCAAGCTCGGCGCCAGCCACCAGTTGTGGCAGATGAACGAGGTCAACAAGTTGATCTGGCCAGCCGCTAACGGCGTCGGCTTCATCGACCAGGCAGCGTGGGATCGCACCGCGCAGCTGTCGCTCGAGACCAAGAACCTCGAAGGCGGCACGGTGTTGACCGTCGCACCAGATGCAGCGGCATATACCAACGACATCGTGACGAAGGCGCTTGACATCCTCGCGGGTCTCGGCGTCGACACGTCCGGTTCGGCGTATGCGCCGATCGAAGTCACCCTCAACGAGGGCGGCAACTAGTCATCGACTGACGCGGCGCTCGTCGCCGCAAACGTCGCACGAGGGTGCGGGTCGCGAAAGCGGCCCGCACCCTTCGTGTTTTCTGTGCAATCAGGTACAGCGCACGAAGCGCCGCAATGTTTCAGCCGACGCACTTCTTTGGATGTAGCGGTGTCTCAGCCGACGTAGTGCTTGTCGGCGATGTTCAGTGCTTCGTCCAAGATGGCGATGCCGGCACGAATGTCAGCTTCGCTCGTCGTGCAGGGCGGCACCACGTGGATGCGGTTGAAGTGCGTGAACGGCCAGAGGCCCTGTTGCTTGCAGAAGGCGACGATTTCTGCCATCGGCTTGGCGTCAGCGCCTGCGGCGTTGAAGGGCACATAGGGCTGACGAGTCTCGCGGTTGCGAACCAGTTCAATAGCCCAGAACATGCCCAGGCCGCGCACGTCGCCCACGGACGGATGCTTGTCCTTCAGGCGGTCGAGTTCGGGGGCGATCACGTTCTCTGCCATCTTGCGCACGTGCTCGAGAATCTTCTCTTCCTTGAAGATGTTGATTGATGCCACCGCTGCAGCGCAGGCCAATGGGTGGCCCATGTAGGTGAGACCGCCCGGATAGACGCGCTCTTTGAATGTGTCAGCGATCTTCTGGCTGATGACCACGCCGCCGAGAGGCACGTAACCCGAATTGACGCCCTTGGCAAAACAGATGAGGTCGGGGGTGACGTGCCACTTGTTCACTGCGAACCACTCGCCGCAACGGCCGAAGCCGGCCATCACTTCGTCGCACATCATGACGATGCCGTACTTGGTGCACAGATCTCGCACACCCTGCAGATAGCCCTCAGGCGGAACCAAGATGCCGTTGGTGCCGACGACGGTTTCAAGACCAATCATCGCCACGGTGTGCGGGCCTTCGACCATCAGCACGTCTTCGAGGTGCTGCAATGCGCGCTCGCACTCTTCTTTTTCGTTCGAGGAGTGGAATGCCGAGCGGTAGGCGTACGGACCCCAGAACTTGACGGCACCTGACGCGCCGGTCTCGTTGGGCCAGCGGCGCGGGTCGCCGGTGAGGGCGATGGCACCAGAAGTAGAGCCGTGGTACGAGCGATACATCGTGAGCACCTTGTGACGGCCGGTGTGCAACTTGGCAAGGCGCACCGCATTTTCGGCTGCTTCAGCGCCACCGTTGGTGAAGAACACCATGTTGAGGTCACCAGGTGCCACTTCGGCGATGAGCCGCGCGGCTTCGGAGCGCATGTCGTTGGCGTGGAACGGGGCAATGGTGCACATCTTGGCGGCGTAGTCCTGGATGGCCTTCACGAGCTTGGGGTGCTGGTGGCCGATGTTGACATTCACCAACTGGCTGGAGAAGTCGAGGAACTTCTTGCCGTTCGAATCCCAGAAGTATGAGCCCTCGGCGCGTACGACGTCGACCGGATCAATCAGTCCTTGTGCCGACCACGAGTGAAACACGTGCTTGCGGTCGTCGAGGTATGCCTTTGTCTTCTCGTTTGCCATAAAGCGAGCCTAGTTACGACTGCAGTTGTCGTGGTTGTCGGCGAGACCCGACGGACTTATGGGTGCAGTCCACGCAGTTGGTGAGCGTCAGCCAGCGCCTTCACGCCGAGCACCGACGCCGCCGCGCGGTAGGTGAGGCCGTTCTCCGTGGAGAACGCGTGCAATCGCTTGAAGACCGCACGCATGGTGTTGACCACGGAGGCATTGACTTGATCTTCGTCCCACTGCAAGTGGGCGTAGTTCTGGCATTGCTCGAGGTACGAACACGTGACGCCACCGGCGTTGGCATAGATGTCGGGAACAACGATCACGCCTCGGTCGCTGAGCACCTCGTCGGCGGCCGGGGTGAGTGGACTATTGGCACCTTCGATCACGAACTTTGCAGCGAGCGACATGGCCTCGTCTTTGTCAATGGCGCCGCCGAGTGCGCAGGGCATGGCGATGTCGGAGGGCAGCGCGAATACCTTGGTCGAACTCTCCACACCGCGGGCGATGACCTCTCCGACTCCGGCATCGACAACACTGCCCACCCCGCTTTGAGTGGCACGCACGAGCGCCTGCACGTCGAGACCTTTCTCGCTCGCGACAACACCACCCACATCGGAGATTCCGACGACTTTTGCCCCCCAGCCTGCGGCGAGCCGTGCTGCCCACATACCAACGTTGCCGAAACCTTGGATGACGATTCGCTTTCCTTCGAGCGATGTGCCATTCGCCTGGCACACGAGCGATGCTGCCTCGACCACACCGCGACCCGTCGCAGAGTCACGGCCGAGTGACCCGCCGAGCGCAAGCGGCTTGCCAGTGACCACTCCTGGAACTGCATGGCCGATGCCGATGGAGTATTGGTCCATTACCCAAGCCATGACCTGAGCATTGGTGCCCACGTCGGGCGCCGGCACATCTTTATCGGGGCCGAGGAAGGCGAATATCTCTGATACGTATCGGCGCGTGACGCGCTCAAGTTCGCGTGGGCTGAGTTCCTTCGGGTCGACTGCAACACCACCTTTTGCGCCACCAAGCGGCAGATTCATTAGCGCGGTCTTCAGCGACATGGCAACAGCCAGAGACACGGTCTCATCACGGTTCACCGAAGGGTGATAGCGGATACCGCCCTTGGCTGGCCCACGGGTGATGTTGTGCTGCACCCGCCAACCGGTGAAGCGAGTGCGCGTGCCGTCGTCTCGCCGGATGGGAATCGACACTTCGAGCACGCGCCTCGGGGCAATGAGTGTCTCGATGACACCGTCTTCAAGATTCAGCCAGCGGCCAGCTTCGCGCATCCGGAATTCGATGGAGGCGAGTGACTTATCGTGCGCCGGGTTGGGTGAGTTCATCGGGGTGACTCGACGACGTCGTTGTCGTCTTGACGAAATGTTAGGCGATGTAAAGAAAACATTGCGGAAACATGTACCTCACAGCCAAGAAACCTTGATGTTCTACGGTCTCATGCAGCAGAGCCAGCGTCGTCTCCGCGACTAGAGAAAGCCTGCTCGCGTTGCGAGCCAGTCACAAGGAGGACACGTTGAAAGCCACCGTTCGAATCACACGCCGGGCCCTGATGCTCGGCGGGGCAGTTGCAGGAGTACTGCCTGCAGTTGCGCATGCCGCTGAGGATGCGCCACCATCACTCGAAGACCTGCAATCGCTCGTGCCTGGCTTGCAAGTCACGCTTGACAACGTGTTCGTGCTGATTGCCACGGCACTCGTGATCTTCATGCATGCAGGCTTCGTACTCGTCGAAGCAGGTCTCACCCGCGCCAAGAACGCCGGCAACATCGTGATGAAGAACTTCATCAACGTGGCCATTGGCATCGTTGCGTTTTACCTCGTCGGTTACGCGATTGCCTTCGGTGGAGCCATGGACGGAATCGGTGCCTACATCGGTGGTGGCGGCTGGCTGATTGGAGACGGTGCCTTCGCCTACGGCAACCTGACTCCGTTCACGTTCTTCATCTTCCAGGCTGCATTTGCAGCTACTGCAGCGACGATTGTGTCTGGTGCGATGGCCGAGCGGACAAAGTTCATCGGTTACGTGGCGTACGCACTTGTCATGACTGCCATCATCTATCCAATCGTCGTTCGTTGGCAGTGGGGTGGCGGTTGGTTGTACCAGTTGTCGACACCGTTCCACGACTTCGCAGGGTCGACCATCGTCCACATGTGTGGTGGTGTGGCCGCCTTTGTGGCAGCCCGCGCACTCGGACCACGCTTGGGTCGCTACGGGGCTGATGGTAAGCCTCGAGCAATTCCGGGACACTCGATTCCCTTCGCAATCCTCGGATGCCTCATCCTCTTCGTCGGGTGGTTTGGCTTCAACGGTGGCTCGTGGCTTGGCGCCGACGCAATCGTTGGGAGAATCGCAGCGACCACGCTCATTGCTGCAGGTGCGGGTGCGGTAGTTGCGGCACTCATTACCAAGATGCAGAGCGGAAAGACAGATGTGGCAATGACTGGTAACGGTCTGTTGGCAGGTCTCGTCGGCATCACTGCGGGGTGTTTCGCTGTGACAACAGTTGGTTCACTCATCATCGGAGCAGTCAGCGGTGCCATCGTCGTGTTCGCCGTTGCATTCTTCGACAAGATGAAGGTCGACGATCCGGTCGGCGCGATTTCTGTGCACGGCGTATGTGGAGCCTTCGGCACCATCGCTGTTGGCCTCTTCTCGAACGAGTCGGTTGACGGCGTGGTACAGAAGGGCTTGTTCTACGGAGGTGGAACTGATCAGCTCATCAGCCAGATCATCGGTGTCGTCGCCGTGGCAGTCTTTGTCTACGTCATCTCAACGGTGCTCTTTGCAATCATCAAGGCCACGGTTGGATTGCGTGTCTCTGAGCAAGAAGAGCGCGAGGGTCTCGATGTGCACGAGCATGGATCCCCTGGCTACGGCAGCGACCGAGCAATGGCCTAATCCCGGAACATCAAGGAAGACAGGAGCACAACATGAAACTCATCACTGCAATCATCAAGCCGTTCAAGTTGGACGACGTGAAGGACGCGCTCAAAGCGGCCAACGTCACCGGTATCACCGTCACCGAAGTACGTGGATTTGGCCGCCAAGGCGGACACGTCGAGACGTACCGCGGCGCCGAGTACAAGGTGGACCTCATCCCAAAGGTGCGGCTGGAGATGGTCGTCGAAGACGCGGTCGCAGATCGCGTTGTCGAAGTGATCGTGAAGAGCGCGGGCACCGGCAAGATCGGCGACGGCAAGGTGTGGATTACGGACGTTTCACGCGTCGTGCGCATCCGCACCGGGGAAGAAGGCCGAGACGCGATTTAGCGTCGAGGCCCGTGTGGTGTCGAGACGCGATTTAGCGTCGAGGCCCGTGTGGTGTCGAGACGCGATTTAGCGTCGAGGCCTGTGTGGTGTCGAGACGCGATGTAGCGTCGAGGCCTGTGTGGTGTCGAGACGCGATGTAGCGTCGCGCGCTAGCGCTTGCGGCGCTCTTTGCGCGCCGCCCGCTTGGCTTCTTGTGCTGCTTCGTCACGCGTCGGGGCGGTCGCGACGCTCACACTCGCTGGAATCTTGAAGCGATCGTCTTCGTTGACGAGGCGGCGGAAGCCGCCGAGCGCCACGGAGTACTGCACCGCCATAAGACGCACTGCGTCGAGCCCGAACTTGTCGATTGCCGAAGGAATCAGCGACTGCAAGTCGTCGAATGACGGGTCGTCGCTTGCATCGCCGAGGGTGTCGACGAAGTATCCGGTGCACGGCTCCGAGAGCAACACACCGGCATCGATCACCGACTTGCGAGCAACCATGCCTTTTCGAATCGAATCAGCAAGTGTGCTCGCATCGTCGAACGCACCTCGACGCAAGCCGACAGCGCGCGCGAACGGGTCGCGCAACGCGTCGGGAAGTGCTTGGGCAAGAGCAGTGAGCGACTCGTCGCTCACGCTGCCGAAGACGGCGACATAGCGCCGTTCAACGATGATCTGGTCTCGGGCAAGGTTCATTGGCACGATCAGTTTCCTGTTCGCGAGAAAAAGGGAAGCGGAGCGTTGCCCCGCGTCACGTCAGCCGATGACTTTGACTTTGTGCGCTTCGACACCCTTGCGACCCTGGCCGAGTTCGAACTCGACCTGCTGGCCCGCGAGGAGGGTGCGGCGCCCGGTGCCTTCGATGTTGGAGAAGTGCACGAAAACATCCTGCTCGCCATCGCGAGAGATGAATCCGAAGCCCTTCTCATCATTGAAGAACTTGACGGTACCGGTTGGCATGATTACTCATTTCTTTGCTTGTCATGACTCACCGACTGGTGTGTCGTTCCTTCACACTACTGACTGATGTGCGAATTGGCTAATCGTCCCAAGAACTACCGTCGCACGACCGCCTGCAACTCGCGGATGCGCATTGCATGGGTCGCACCAATGCGAACCTCGGGAAGCGTGCCGGAGGCACCAATGTTCGTATCCCACGTGATGCCCCAGACGACATCAAGTCGCGCCTGATAGACGCCGTCTCGGCGCACGCTTGACGGCACGGGGTACTCGTACTGACACTCGGTTTCGATGAACGTGGGCATGAACGATGTCCACGGTAAGCCAGGACCGTCGCATTCGACGGTGTCGCCGATGCCATCACCGGGAGAGAACTCGAGTGCTTCTGGCGTCGCGGTGGTCGTCACGGTGAGAATGCCGCGGGGTGTCGGCACTCGTGCGGTGACTGACACGGGTTTCCAGAGAAGCGGATTCACCCAGAACCATGTCGGGGTCTTGACGACTCCACGGCTTGGCAACGGTGAGAAGTTTTCGGTGAGCATCGGAATGAGTTCACGCACCACACTGCGTGATGACTCGGCAATGTGCTCGCTACTCACATCGGGTAGCCATGCAAACCGAGAGTCGCCTGCGATCTCGCAGATGTAGAGCGACCACGTGAGACCTTGCCACTCGCGCGTGATGACCGACGGGCTGACTCCTTGTTCATGGATCGTGACCGGGCGTACCCACGAGCAACGCTCATATGACTCGTACGACCCGTACGACACGCCGGCAAAAATGTGGTCGTCGTCAACACCGGCGTCAGTGGCAGAGGTGCTGGTCGCTGGTGTAAAGAGCATGACGATCATGAGGCAGATTGCGAACGCTCGTCGCGAGGGCCTGACAGAACATCTCATGGCGTGCAAAATCGTGCGACTGGCGAGCGCCGCTCGATGCGCCGCGACCACAGGCTCCATGAGTCTTCGCTACGGGCGAGTGTCCACTCCACGCGGCGGGTCCACACGGTGGTGTCGAAGATGATGTCACCGAATTCGGTATCAGACATGCTGGTGTCGAAAAAGATGCGAGTGTCGTATTCGCACGTCACCACACGAGCGCGAGTGTTGCTCGGCAACGAGATTGACTCGATGCTCCACTGCAGGCGTCCTTCATCTGGTTTGGTGCGAATGTTCTCCGTGGTATAGAAACTGAGCGACTCGGTGAGACGCTGTCGCTCGGGCGACTCAGCCGTTGTGAGGGGTGATACCTCGCATCGTTCGGGACGGTGGTAACAGGCGACCCACTCCGACATGAGTCGCGAGAACGCAGACTCAACTCCTGCTTGAGTGGCAGCGTCAACCACTTCTCCTGACGATGAGGATTCATTGAGGCGTTCACTCGACTCGTTGCGAGTCGGTTCGCTCGTCATCGGATTGAGAACTACTCCAGAAGATTCGTCCGCGAGCGAGGCGTCGAACACAAGTGTGTCGGGCGCGGAACAGCTCGTAGCGACGAGCATGGCAGCAACGGCACAGAGTATGTGCCGAGTTGCACGAGGCATAGGTGGCTCCTTGTCGGATAGGTGACGATTGTTCGGCCCTGCTCGGCACCGACTTGGAACCTGACAGGACTTTGTCAGATGTGTGCACACACATGCCAAATCGTGCGTCGTAATTGGTCGGTAGCCTTCCTAAACCCCAAAAACGTCCGAATCATCCCCCTCAATGACCGAACACCCGGATCTTCCCGCTGAACAAGCGCACATCGACCGTGCCTACGAGAGCCTTGAGCTGATTCGTGAGCAGGCGCTCGGCATCCGAAAACTGACGACGGGTCAGACCGGCGGCACCTTCCAAGAGCGCTACGAACGCAACTATTTCGACGAAAAACTGGTGCAGATGTTGAATGATCTTGACATCGGGGACTCTGCTCTGGTCTTTGGTCGCATCGACCGCACACCCGACGGGGGTGGCGATCCGGAGTCCTTTCACATCGGTCGACTCGCCGTACCTGACAAAGACAACAATCAGCTCGTCGTCGACTGGCGGGCTCAGATTGCCGAAGCTTTTTATCGGGCCACCGGTCGCGACCCGATGCAGTTGGTGCGTCGCCGTCACTTTCTTGTTGACAGCCGACGACTACGAGCAATCGAAGACGAACTATTTGGCGAGAACCGACTTGGCATCGGCAAAGACGATGGTCTTGACGAGCCGAAGCTTCGCGGACACAGCACGTTGCTCGCCACATTGCGCAAGGGTCGCAGCGGACAGCTGGGTGACATCGTCGCCACAATTCAGGCCGAGCAGGACGTCATTATTCGTGCACCAAACAAGGGTGTGCTGGTCGTGCAAGGTGGCCCAGGAACCGGCAAGACGGTGGTTGCCCTGCACCGTGCGGCATACCTTCTCTATACACATCAGTTTCCGCTGGCAGCCCAAGGCGTGTTGGTGGTCGGCCCCAACCGCGTGTTCTTGCGTTACATCGAACGTGTCTTGCCGTCACTTGGAGAATCTGGCGTCCGCGAAGTAGTGCTTGCCGACTTGGTGAAAGAAGTTCGGTTTGGTGTGGTTGATACTCCGCTCGCGCGACGAGTGAAAGGCGACCTGCGCATGGTGGATCTGTTGAAGCGCGCGATTGCTCAACGCCAGAGAACCATTTCCACTGACTTTGAGTTGCCCTTCGGCGGAAGTGTGCTGCGCGTTCGCCCGAAAGATGTCGTGCGTGTGGTTCGCGAGGCACGCAAGCGATCAAAGCGGCACAACGAGTTGTGTCGTGCGGTCGAGGGAGAACTCGTGTCGATGCTCATGCCAAGCATGCGCGATCAGGAATATACCCTTGCCACCGCCCGAGCACGTCTCCGCGAGTTTGAGCAATTCCGTGCACTGATGTTCACCATCTGGCCGTCGCTGGCACCGCAAGAACTGTTGCACGACTTGTTCGGGTCAAAGGCTCTGCTTCGCTCGGCAGGGCGTGATCTCTTCACCGACGACGAGATCGCATCGCTCTACCGTCCCCGCGCAGAATCTCTGGCCCAGGCCCGATTCAGTGATGCAGATGCGGCGTTGCTCGACGAAGTACGCCACTTGCTTGGACCCAAGCCACGCAAAGGGGGAGCACTCGAAGAAGCCGACGAAATCGAAACGTACGGTCACATCATCGTCGACGAAGTGCAAGACCTCACGCCGATGCAACTTCGAATGGTGGGTAGACGTTCGCTCAACGGGGCCATGACGGTGGTCGGCGATATCGCGCAGGCAACAGGGCCGTTTGCGCCGTCTGATTGGCGAGACGTGCTCAGCCTCTTGCCCAAGAACAGAGACGCAAAGGTCGCCGAACTCTCGGTTGGTTATCGCATTCCGCGACAGATCATGGATTTCGCGGGTCGTTTGCTCGCCACCGCCGCACCTGGGCAAACGCCGCCGACAGCAGTTCGCGAGGGTGACCACGACCCACGCATCGTGAAAGTTTCAACAACAGATCTCGCAAAGACCGTCGCCGAAGAAGCGCGTCAGCTCGTTGCCTCACTCGCTGATGGTCGTGTCGCTGTGGTGTGTAACGACAACATGGTGGAGTCGCTCGCAACTGCTCTCGACGAAGCATCGCTCTCGTATGGTCGTGCTGGCGCGCGTGGCCTTGAAGCAATGCTCACGATCGTGCCGGTCAGTGTGGTGAAGGGGCTGGAGATGGACGGTGTCATCGTCGTTGAGCCAACCGCAATGTACGAATCACCCGACGTAGGGCCGCGCGGCGTCTATGTCGCCTTGACTCGTTCGACGCAACAACTTGTCGTGGTGCACTCGGTGGAACTGCCCCCCGAGTTACGCGACTAAGGCTGCAGATTCAGCGAGGCGATCGCGAGGCGGAAGAACACCACAGCCTTGCTGGCGTCGGCAGGGCGGTTTCGATCCACGGCACTTCGTGCGAGTTCCACCACGCGTCGTAGGTCGTAGGTGATCTGGTCGGCGAGCTCACCGAACTGTGCGACGATCAACGGCTCGGCGTATGCCCATGCTTCGTTGATTCGGTCGAGATGGCCGCGGGCAGCCGTGCGATCACTGTTGAACACTGCTTGACTGAGCGCCGCAATCTCTGTTTGCAGCACTGCAGCAAGTTGCTGAAGGTCGGCACCTGCCAAAGAATCGCCGAGAGTAGTGACGGTTTCTTCGACGACTTGCGTTGAGGTCGTGTCAATCACCTCGGTGGCACAGCCTGATGCACCAATCACCATGAGCGCCGCAACGAGTCCCCAGCTCGCACGTCTCGCTGGATGTAGTGCTGCTCTGACCATCATGCGACCTG
>Ga0208594_1000168_pt1 | contig 20353 bp, 18 predicted proteins | sample LakMenEpi14Sep10_FD_150699 | JGI IMG/M metagenome (GOLD analysis project Ga0208594, IMG submission 150699) | Freshwater microbial communities from Lake Mendota, WI - 14SEP2010 deep hole epilimnion (SPAdes) | ecosystem: Environmental > Aquatic > Freshwater > Lake > Epilimnion/Euphotic zone ...
CGTCGGCGCCGTTCTTCAAACAAGCCACCCATCCTGCGGAGCAGCAGCCGTGGTGTGCTTGCACTGCTCCTGGGCGCTACGGGCGACAAACTCCTAGGCGGCGGGCTTGCTGCACCAGCGAGGCGGTGCCTGCTCCACCGGGGAAAGCCACCACCAGCACCGAGGCCATCGAGCCAGGCGAGCTGTGGGCCACGGCCCGGGTAACGGCCTGCTGGAGCAGCTCGCGATTGCGGATCGGCCCAGCGGCACGGCCGTGCTGCTGCCACTGGGCAGGCATCACCAGGGAGCACCAACCCAACTGATGGGCAGCGCGGGCAATGGCGGCATCAGCGCCGCGGGCACCGCCGTGGAGCAGCAGATGCACCAGCCGGCCGCCGCTGCGGGCGAGCAGTTCAGCGGCAATGCGCTGATGGGGCCAGGCCAGATCTCGGCCGCCACCGGCAGCGATCACCAGAGACCGGGCAGGGGACGTAGCCGGCCTGGATGGAATAGATAAAACCATGGATTCAGTTGCCGAATTGCTAGGCGCACCGATTGGTGCGACAAGTGACAACTGATCGGGGCATCACTGCCGCTCAGCAATACGCAGCGGTGATGGCGAGACCAGGGGGTGAAGTTGCCGCAGGCGATGGGCTCGGGGCCTTTGGCGCAGCCCTTATTCTAGCAGTACAAGTGCACTTAGAATAGTGCAGAACGGCTGCACTGCAGTGAATCCGAGCAGGATCGAGCCTTGAGAGGACGCTGCCCTTGGATGAGAAGCAACGGCCTCAATTTGATCAACCCCGATCTCATAAAGCCTCCCGGCCGCGCAGTCGCGCGCAGCCCTCTTGGGCTTTCAGCATTCCCGATCCATTCCCTCCGGCCTGGAGCAGCGGCGCCACCGCAGCCGCGGGCGCACCCTTCTGCCCTCCATGCCCCACCCAGCAGGGCGGCGGAGGGCGGCGGCGGCTGTCTGACGTCAGCCACGGCGCAGCCGTGGCAAGTTCAGGACGGCCGCCGACGACCGCAGCACCTCGTCAGCACAGCCAGGTGCTCCGCCGTAAGCAGGTCCCGATGGCTGGCCTGCTCTCTATGGCCCTACACCTCACCAGCTCGTAGCAACACAGGCATCAGACCCTCCCGCATCTGCGACACCACCGCCGGTAGCGGCACCTCGTCGAGCTCGTTGCGCCGCAGGAAGGCCCGCCATTGGGCCTGCTTGCCCGGGTCCTCGCCAAACTCACTGCTCAGCCCCAGGGGCACCTGCTGCGGCAACGGCGTCGAGCGCACGGCGAAGGTGCGCCTCACGGCCGTGGCCAACACCTGCTCATCGAGCTCCTCTCGCACCAGCAGAATCTGCAGATCGAAATAGTCCTTCAGGCGACTGTTCACCATGCCGAGGCTGACGATCGCCTCCAGCTTCTCGGCGATCACCGTGTACACGGGATAGGCCCCCAGACGTGGAGGGTTCAGGTCCTCCAGCAGCACCGGGTAGTCGATTTGTTCGGCGGCAGGGGTCACCAGATCGCCGTAGCCGATATCGACCTGCAGGGGAATGCGGGCCTGCTCCAGGGTGGCCAGCAACGTGACCCTGGCGCCGGCGTAATTGGCCTCCTTGCGGATCTCTTCAGCCTTGACCGTTTCTGAAAAGCGCAGGCCGTCTTCCACCGGCTGCTGGGTAATCTCGCGGAAGACCCGCTCCAGCACGAACAGCTCTCCCGGCCCGAAGCCAAGCAGATCCATGTCCCGCGTAGGCCGGTGCGGCATGTCGTACCAGAGGGCAAACAACATCGCGCCCTTGAGTAGGAACTGCTCGCTGTACTCCGAGATTCCGATCCGATACAGCAGTCGCTCCCTGCCAAAGCGGTTCAGCACCGCATCGAAGGTTTCCTTCTCCTGCCGGGCCCGGTTCAGCAGCCGCTGCCGAATTGAAGCGGCCAGGTTGGCTTTCAAAGCAGGGCTTCCAGGTAGGGGGCCATCACGCGCTGCATCCGCTGGGCCTTGGCCTGCTCCCACAGCTGATCGGCATTCACTCGCCGCTGGGCGATCGCATCCCTGAGGGCTTCCAGCACGGGCTCCATGCCCAGCCGACGGCGATGCCGGAAGCAATCCACAAGGGTCTTCTCCACCCCATAGACCTTCAGCCGGATCGGGCCGGAACGCTGCGTTTCCACCTGCAGCCGATGCAGGGAGGGCTGCACATGGATCACCTCCAGTGGCGGAAACTCCAGGGTGGGCCGATGGGCTCCCCGGGGCAGGCAGATCCAGACCCGGCGGGGCTGCTGGGTGCCGAGTCCGTGCAGCCGCAGGGCCGTGAGCAGGCAGAACACCGCTATGGGCACTCGCTTGGCAACGATCTCCAGGTCAACGTGCTCACGAACGGCCGCGGCCGGCAGGCCATAGAGACCCCGCTCCAGCCGCTCCAGCAGACCGCTCTCACACAGACGCGCCAGGGTCGAACGATCGACGCCAGCCTCCGCGGCCTCCCTGGTCCGGAGCAGCCCCTTGCTGCGCGCGAGCTTCAGGGCTGTCTTTCGCCTGTCGAGCACTGCGTTCATCCACCCATCATGCGACAAAACCTGCACATCTGTACTCAGCTGTGCCGTTTTTGTCGCATCTCCACCCCTCGCCGTGCCTTGCCCGCCCCTCGACCACCCCTACGCCCACCCCTATGGAAGGAGGAAATATCTCTCTCTTCTCTTGTCAGGACATGGATCTGAGCACTCACCACCCCCAATGGGTGGACGCCGGAAGTGTTTCAGGAACCATCGACACCGCTAGAGCCAATGCCACACTCACGCTGCATCAACCAACCCTCCACCCCTATGGGCTGAACGTCAGTCCTGACAGGTGTTCTGGCCGCCCCTGAGCGGTGGTGGCAGCGGTGGCAGCACAGGGGTGGATCCCCCCAAGAGGTGGAGCGGTCCGGCTCAGCTGGCCGCCAGCAATGGCTTGGTGGCCTCGTACTTCCAGCCCTGCTGGCCCTTGTATTCCATCTGCTCCAGAACGCCATAGCCCCGCTCCTGAAGCACCTGCAAGGCATGCAGCACTTCGGCGGACTCTGGGCGCTGCTTGCCACTGAGGGCGCGGCGCAATGTGCTCAGTGACAGCGGCTTCTGCTTCTCCCAGGCCACCCGCTGCAGCTTCAGCATCAGGGCCCCCAATTCACTGTTGCCCGCCGAGGTCAGACGCACGCCAACCGTCTGATCCAGCAGCAGCCTGTTGAACCGCACCGCCCGCTGCATCGCCTCCACACCGACCGTGCCATTACCCAGGGAGATCGGGCCCTCCGCCCGTTCCGCCACGCACCACAGCAGGTGGAACAGGGCGGCCAGCCGGCCGATCCGTCCTGCAGCCTTGTTGGCCAGGGAACGCTCGGCCGCGGAGATGCTGGCTCGCTTGCGCTGATACATCGCTGCCCGCTCTGTCTGGAACAGCTCAAAGGCTTCTGGGCTGAGCCGCAGCTGCAGCTGCTCGATCCTGGCCAGGGCTTCAAAACAGCGAACCAGCATCTGCTCGAGCGCCTCAGCCCGTTGGATGTCGTCCTCCGAGCAGCTGGTGGGGAAATGCTGCTGGACACTCAACTGCTCGATCACGATGAAGCGAGCCGACAGACCCGACTGATCGGCATCACCGGTGATCTCCCTATACACATCCGGCTGGCAGCCGGCGACCATCGCCAGGCGACAGCTCTTGTAGTGCCGCTCCCGGCTCTGATCAACCTTGGCGCCGCGGGCACCGGTGCCGTCATATCGGGAAAGCAGCCAACCCCCGAGCGTGGCATCCTTGCCGGCCCGGGATGGATCGGCCATCTGCCGCAGGGTTGCCGCGGCCTCATCCAGCCAGATGCAGACCGAGCGGTTGGCCCACTTGTCGTGGAGCTCCAGGTGAACCTCCACCCCCTGCACGGTGAGGTCCTCCGTCACCAGGGTCTGCGGCAGGCGAGGAGCGGGGCCTGGCGAGGGCCCAGCACCGCTTTCAGCATCCAGCTTCTTGATCTCCCACTCCTGCACCTGCTGCCTGTGAGCCTGCGCCACCACCGCATCGACGGTCTGGTACCAGGGTTTGACCAGCAGCCGGTTCAACAGCGGGGTCTTGAGCTCACCGCTGGGCATCAGCAGCAGCACCCACAGGGTCAATGGCTGACTGAAGTCCTCGGCCGGGTCCAGTTCGATCGAACTGCGCAGGGGCAATGCCGCTGAGAGACCCGCCAGCAGAACAGCCAGCAGCGTGCTGTGCTGAAACTCCGCAGTGCGCCGGATCGCCTGCAGCGACTCCAGTAGAGCCGGTGGCATCAGGGTGCTGACATCCAGGTCGACCGTGGCGCCGAGCTGCTCCAGCTGATCGAGGGAGTCATCGGCATCGAGCGCCGCCTCCTGCTCCTGGACCAGCTCCTGGTACAACCCCTGCACATCACGCAGAGACCGGTCATGGTCCGCCGCAATTCGCTCCAGCCGAAAGGACAGAGCTGAACCATTGATGGCTGCGTCTGCAAGCTGCTCGAGGGCCTGCTGCAACGTCGGCCGCCCCGGCGATGCCGCTGATGGGGATGCCCCTTGAGAGCCAGAGAAGCCGCTGCCACCGCCAGAGCCGCTGGAAAGCCGCCGGTACCGACGGAGGGCGGCATCCGGATCGCGATGGCGACAGCTCAGCGGATCGATCGTGGCCAGGACCCGATCCGCTTTGTCCTCAATGGCAAGGACACGAACGGCTTTCTCGATCAGCACTTCTGGCCTGCCACTGAATGCCAGTCCCTGTTCCAGGAGAAAGTTCACCCAGCTGTGCACCTCCCTGACGAACCCTGTGAGCTGGGCACTGCGATCAACCTCGGCTCCCTCCCCTCCCCGGTAAGGGGACCCTCCTGCCAGCACTTCCCGGGCCTTTCCGCCGATCAGCTCTTCCAGAGCGACCGGAAGCCCCGTGTGCGCTCCATGCTGCTCAGTCGCTCTGGGCCCAGCTGAGCTGCGCTTGCCTGAGCTGCTGCCGGAACCCTGGGCTACGGGATGGATGCCGATGGCGCCGAGGCTTGGAACCTCGAGCAGGCTGTAGGCGAAATCGGGATTGACCAGCTCATATCTGCCTGAGCCGTTTGCAGTGGGGGCGCAGACGCATACCCGCGTGCCTGCCAACACCTCACCTCGATGCTCACCACCGGGATGCGTCGTGAAATTGCAGTGCAGCTTTCCTGCTGCCGTACTCCAGCTCTGCATCCCATCAGTCGGCTTGACGTAGATGTGCACGCCACCACCAGGCGTGCGTTCCATGCGGGTTCGCGCCAGCTCTGGATAGCGATCCAGCAATCCCAGCCATTCACGATCAAACTCCTCCTGCGACGCGTAGTTCTTGCGGTCGAAATCAACCACCACCACATCGGTGGATGGGATAACAGCAAGACCAATCGGCTTGCCCAATCGCTCCGCCACCTCAATGCGCTCCGAGAGCTCCCCCCAGGCGAGTGCCTGCCGATGGCTGACCAACCTCGGCTCACCAGTGGCCAGCCAGTAGCTCGGGTTCTTGCCGACGAAAGCGGGACGAGGCTTGCCATCCTTTCCGCGCTGGACCTCCCATTCCCCTGTCACGCCATTGCGCTTGGTCACCGGATAGTCATCCGCAGACAGCGCAATCGGAATCACCGTCTGCAGCCGTAACCCCAGCCGGATCAACCGTTGGGCTACATCCCTCAAAGCGTTGTAATCACAGGAGCTCATGCCGCAACTCCCCGGCAGCAACATCCAGCCGAGCCGGCTTCTTGCTGAAAAACAGCGCAGGCAAAAGACGCAGCAAAAACCGCAGAAGATGCCATAATCAGTACACCAACGACCTGAGGCCGCAGCGAAGAACGCCGCGGCCTTTTTATTTGACCCTGCTTTCAGTCCTGCGGAGGATGCTTAAACCGTGCAAACCGTGCCTATCTGCCCAATCTGCACGGTTTACACGGTTTATTCGGGTCCATCGGCGTATCCCAGGGGCTCAAATAGTGCTGTGCGAATCCAACTGCCATGAGCACATCACTGACAGCCACAGATGACATCAAGCAGCAACTCAATCTCATCTGCGCACAACTGAATGTGATCCAGGCGCGCCTTGAGCTCAAGCCCAGGCTCAGCAGCAGTCCATGGCTGCCCTTGGCAGAGGCCGCCAAGGCCCTTCACTTCCCCAGCAGCCGTGCCCTGCGGGTGGCCATTGATCGCGGCCGCATTCCACCTCAGTTCGTGAGCGCCACCACCGGCGAAACCGGCAAGCGCAGAACGCTCTACGTGGATGTGGAGGGCTTCGCCTCACATCTGCGCAACAAGTGACGCCATCGAGGCGCTGTCGAACCAGCGCTGGTACAGGGAGGTGTGCACCATCAGAGAGTGCCCCAGGCTCTTGGCCGCCAGTGATGGGCTGATCTGCGGGTTGTGAATCGCCCGCACCGCCCAGGCATGGCGCAGGTCATACGGCAGAAACGGTGCTTCATGGCGGCGCAGCGCCACCCCGAGCTGGGAACCGACCGTGCGGTGATCCCGCTTGAGGTTGATTCCAGGCAGGCGTTTGGTCTGCAGCTCCCAGCGCTCGATCCACGCCTTGGGTAGCGGCAGCCCCTGCCGGGCACCCGTCTTGCCGCCGCGGATCACCACCAGACCGTTGCTTTCAACCGAGGCCATCAGCAGCGCTTCATGGGGCCTGGCGCCATAGGTGGCGCAGATGCCAGCCACCCACTGCCACCCCGAAGGCAGCGCATCGATCACCTCGACGATCAACTCGTCACTTGGCAGGTCCCGGGGCGCCGCATCTTTCAAGGGGCTGTAGCCCTTCCCCAGCCCCCTCAGCTCCTGCACCGCTTCTGTGCCCATCTCCAGGGCCTGGGCGACCGCTGTGGCGGCCAGGGCAGCCTTACGGCGGCTGCAGCTGCCCACCGGCTTGCTCTCCACCACCGCCCGCAGGGTCTCGATGGTCACGGCACCTTGGTTCAACAGGGGGCGCAGCGGTGCCGCATAGGTGGTCGACCAGGTGACGTCGGCACTGGGGCCACGCTTGCGCTGCTGCCTCCACCAGATCTCGGTCAGGCCGATCGCCTCCCTGCCGCTGACCCCGTCAGAGGACTCTCCCGGCTGCTTACTCGGCTGCAACCAGCGCTCGGCTGGGAACTCCTCAATGCCCCGTCGATACAGCTCCAGATCCCGTCCGAGCTCCTCGGCCAGCTGGCGCGCCTCATCGACCCCGGCCGGATAGGGGAAGGCGGTACTGATCCGCCGCTGCTTCCAGCTGCCGTCCGGCATCGGCAGCGACGCCCTCAGCCGCATGCGCCCGCCGGATGGTGACACCTCCAGGCTCACGGCGGAGCCGAGGTCCCGCAAGGCCCGATTGATGCGTGCCAGGTAGGGGTCCCTGGTGGCCATGCAGGCGTGCCTAAAAGCGTGCCTACTTTGGCCCAAAACGGGCCCTTTCGTGCCTAATTGGTGCCTAACCAGGGCTCGGCGGGCGGGCTGCGGAAACCTTAAAAACCCTTGTCCTGCAGTGCTTTTCGGGGATGGGGGTCGCGAGGATCGAACTCGCCTAAGGCGGATTATGAGTCCACTGCATTCACCAGATTGCTAGACCCCCGGGGGAGCCGGAGCTGACTCAGCGGAAGCCCTGCACCGGCAGCGCCTGAACGGCGCCGCCATCCTGCCAGCCGGACGTGGGGCCCTGGCTCCCGGCCTGACCACCACTGAGACTGCCGGAAAAGCCGCTGGACACATCGCCGCTGCGCCAGGGCAGCGCCTCGCTCTGCTGCTGGAGCAGGAACTGGGTGGTGTTCTGGATGGCGGTGCCGTCCCAGATGATCGTCTGGTCGGGGAAGCCCAGACCCATCACCCGCCGGCCGTCGCCGCCGCCCATGGCGATGCCGAACAGAGAGGTGAGCTGGCCGGTGACGCTCACCGCCTCGGCGAAGGGGGCCGAGTAGCTGAAGAAGCGGCGCTGCACCAGCTCGGGCACGGTCTGCACGATGCCGCAGCGGGTCACCTCCACCGGTGCGGCCGGCCCGCGAGCTCCGCTGGTGCGTGGCGGGGCCTCCAGGGTGGTGGTGCAGACGACAGGACCGGCCACAACAGGGAGCTGGGCCAGGGACGATCCCAGGGCGAGCAGGGCGGGCAGCAGCAACCGGAAGGGAACAGCCATGGTGGGAACAGCCGGTGAAGGATTCAGGGTTTGCGGTGATCAGCCGCTGGGCCGGTCAAGGGTGGGAGGCACCAAGCAGGTCGCAAACTAGTCAAGCCAACGCCCCAGCACCAGTGTCCACTCCGGTCTCCCCATCGGGCATCCAGCTCCCGGGCACTGGCGCCGGCCGGCGCCAGCTGCTGCTGGAGCGCCTGGCGGAGCGGGCCTACCGCCACGGCAACTTCACCCTGGCCTCGGGCCGCAGCAGCAACCACTACGTGAACTGCAAGCCGGTGAGCCTCAGCGGCGAGGGGCTGGCCCTGCTGGGCGAGCAGCTGCTGGCGGAGGTGGAGGCCGACGCCGTGGCCGTGGCCGGGCTCACCCTCGGCGCCGACCCCCTGGTGAGTGCGGTGGCCCTGCAGGCTGCCCTGACGGGGCGCCTCCTGGATGCCCTGATCGTGCGCAAGGAGGCCAAGGGCCATGGCACCGGCGCCTGGCTGGAGGGGCCCCTGCCCCCCGCCGGCAGCACCATCACGGTGCTGGAGGACGTGGTGACCACCGGCGGGTCGTCGCTGAAGGCCGTGACCCAGCTGCGGCAGGCGGGCTACACGGTGAACCGGGTGGTGGCGATCGTGGATCGCCAGGAGGGCGGCCTCGAGGCCATGACCGCCGCCAACCTGGAGCTGCGCAGCCTGTTCCAACTGGAGGAGATCGCCGCCACCGCTCAGGCAGGCGCCACAGCCGCCACGCTGTGAGCATGCAAACTCCCTGGACCTGGATGCCCAGCGGCGCCTGCCGCCTGGAGCAGCCCGCCGGCCTGATGCGGCTGGAGGGCCCCGACGCCCTGCGGGTACTGCACGGCCAGACCAGCGCCAGCATCGAGGGCGCCCAGGCCGGCAGCTGGATCCCCACCTGCTGCATCACGGCCACCGCCCGGCTGCGGGCCCTGGCGGAGGTGCTGGTGGATGGGGCCGGGGCCTGGCTGCTGGTGGGCAGCGGCGATCCGGCCGCGGTGCACCAGGCGATCGACCGGGTGCTGTTTCCCGCCGACCGGGCCAGCCTCGGCCCCCTGCAGGCGGTGCGCTGGATCACGCCCCTCGGCGATGGGCAGGAGCAGCTGGCGAGCTCCGCCCCCGGCAGCTGGCAGCCCTGCGGCGAGGGCGAGGGGGGCGGCTGGCGGCTGGGCAACACGCTGGTGCTGCCGCTGGAGCAGCCCCTGCCACCGGAGCTGGCCCAACGGCGGCCACTGGAGCACGGCGAGGCGGAGCGCTGGCGGATCCAGCAGGGCCTGCCGGCGGCGCCGGGCGAACTCAACGACGACCACAACCCCTTCGAGCTGGGCCTGGCGGGGCGGGTGGGGCTGAGCAAGGGCTGCTACGTGGGCCAGGAAACCCTGGCCAAGCTGGCCACCTACGACGGTGTGAAGCAACAGCTGCGGCGCTGGCACTGGCGGCGCAGCGGCGGCGAGCCGGCACCGCAGGCGGGCCAGGAGCTGGTCAGACCCGCCCTGGATGGAGACAGCCCGGAGGGCCGCCTGGGCCGGATCACCTCGGTGCTGGAGCTGGCCGACGGCGAGCGGATCGGCCTGGCGATGGTGCGCAGGGCCGGACTGGATGCGCCCCGACTGCAGGCTGGCGCGGCACAGCTGAGCTTGTCGCTGCCGGAGCAGTTCGCGGCGCCACCGGTGGGGGCCGGAGGGGGCAGCTGATCAGCTGCGCAGCAACCAGGCCAGCACCGCCCAGGTGGCCAGGTTGTCGTCGCGGTTGTAGCTGAAGATCCGCTGCAGCCGGGCCGGGCCGCCGTCGCGGCGCCACTGGCGCCACCAGAGCAGGCAGCGGGCACCGTCCACCCCGCTCTGGCTCCAGCGGAAGCCGAGCCAACTGGCCACTGCCTTGAGTCCGTAACTGCTCACCGGCAGGCGCCAGCTGCGCCGCAGGCGGGCATGCACATCCACCAGCCGCCCCCGCAGCCGCGCCAGCTCGGCCTCCCGGGCACCCTGGCGCTGGGCCAGGCGCACCAGGGCGATGGCCTCCGTCTCGCCGTAGTGCAGCAGCGGCCAGCCGGGGTAGCGCTCCAGCAGGGCCTGCAGCCGGCGCCAGAGCCGGGCCTCGCCGTGCTCCTGCAGGGCCAGCAGCGGCTGGTAGCGCCAACGGGGATCGACCTGGGCCGGCCAGGTGCCATCCGCCTGGCGGGGCACGATCACGAAGCCGTGCAGGAAGTCGTCGCGGGCATCGGGATCCGACTCGATGTCATAGAGCAGCACCCCCGGCGCCGCGGCCAGCTCCGGCAGCGGGTCGGCGGGGGCTCCATCCGCGGCCGGCAGCCGCTCGGGCCGGCCGCTGGCCTGCACCCGGGCCTGGGCCACCAGGTCGGCGGCACTGTCGCGGTGCTGGTCGCCATGGGCCGCCAGGGTCTCGGCCAGCTGGTGGGGATCGCTGTCCGCCAGCTGGGCCAGGCTGTCGATGCCCGCCGCCAGCAGCATCTCGCGGCGCTTGCCGCCGATGCCGCTCACTTCGCTGAGATGGCCCTGGCGGGCGGCCTCCTGGTCGCAGAGGCCGCGCCAGCTGCAGAGCACGCACTTCTTGCGGTCGGCCACCAGGGGCGGCACCCCATCCCGGGCCAGATCCGCGGCCAGCCTGGGCAGCACCTCCTCCAGCTGGGCCTGCAGGCCACCACTGAGCTTGAGCCGCTCGCGCTGCAGGCCATTGCCCGCGCCCGCCACCACCAGGGCCTGGGGTACGGGCGCCCGCTGGTGCTCGCCCAGCAGCCGTCCCCACAGGGCCAGCAGCAGGCGGTGCTCGCGGGTGAGGTTGCGCCCCTGCCGGCCCAGCACCGGCCGGTAGGCGTGCTCGCCCCACCTGCTCGGCCCGGCCACCCGCTCCAGCAGGGCCGGGTGGGCCTCCAGGGCCAGACCGGCCGGCCCCCCGCCCCGCAGCCGCAGGCCCACCACCCCCGGTGCGCCGGCGGCGCAGGCCGCCTCGCCGTGGCCGGGCTTCTGGGGCAGGAGGCTCTGGAAGCTGGCCAGCTGGTCGCTGAGGGCCAGGGCGCGGTGGGCGGTCCACTGGCGCTGGGCCGGATCCCCGTGGCGGTCGAGCCAGGCGCGGCGGCGGCAGCGCAGCCAGCTGCGCAGCAGCCGGTCGGTGAGCACCTCCTGGGGCATCGCTGCACGCTAGAGACCGGCTCCCCCTGCCAGGCTCGGAGCCCACCCACCGGCACCGGTTGACTCCCTTTTCCCCGGCCCTCACCCCTGGGCCCTCGCCGCTCTGGGCCCTGCCGCTCTTGACCCTGCTGGCCTGGAGCCTGGCTGGACTGGCTCTGGCGGCCGTGCTGGGGCTGGCGATCCTGCTGGGGGGGCTGGTACTGGTGATCCGCCAGGCGCCGCGGTTGCGGGAGGAGGCCCGGCCCCGTCCTGAAGGCTCGCTCACCGTGGTGGTGCCGGCTTACAACGAGGAGGCCAACATCGCCGCCTGCATCGGCAGCCTGCTGGCCAGCGCCCCGCCCTGCCCCCACTGGCAGGTGCTGCTGGTGGATGACGGCAGCTGTGACGCCACCGCCGCCATCGCCAGGGCCACCGCCGCGGCCAGCGGCGCCGCGGCCGGGCGGTTCTCGCTGCTGGAGGCGGGTGCGCGGCCGGAAGGGGAGCGCTGGGTGGGCAAGAACTGGGCCTGCAGCCGGGCGATGGACCAGGTGCAGAGCGACTGGGTGCTGTTCGTGGACGCCGATGTGCGCCTGGGGCCCGCCACCCTGCAACGGGCCCTGGGCCAGGCGGTGGATGAGGGAGCCGACCTGCTCAGCCTGGCGCCCCGGCTCTGCTGCGGCTGCCTGGCGGAGTGGATGGTGCAGCCGATCATGGCCAGCCTGCTCTGCCTGGGCTTTCCGATCGAGGCCGCCAACGATCCGGCGGATCCCACGGCCTTCGCGGCCGGACCGTTCATGCTCTTCCGGCGCACGGCCTACGCGGCGATCGGCGGCCACCGGGCTCTGGCGGGGGAGGTGGTGGAGGATCTGGCCCTCGCCCGCCGGATCAAGGGGGGCGGCTACCGCCTGCGCTACCTGCTCGGCCTGGACGCCGCCGACCTTCGCATGTATGCCGACTTCGCGGCCCTTTGGGAGGGCTGGAGCAAGAACTGGTTCCTGGGGCTGGACCGCAGCCTGGTGAAAGCCCTCGGGGCCGCGGCGGTGGTGGTGGTGCTGTTCAGCGGCCCCTGGCTGCTGGCGGCGGCGGCGGCGATCAGCCTGGCCCTGCTGGGCGAGCCAGCAGGGCTGCAGCCACCCCTGCTGGCAGCCCTCGCCCTGGCCCTGCTGGGGATCGGCCTGCAACTGGCGCTGCGGTTGTGGACCCGCCAGGCCTTTGCCCTGCCCCTGCGCCACTGGTGGCTGATGGGGGCGGGCGGCCTGGTGGTGGGGGCCCTGGCGCCCACCTCCGTGTGGCGCACCCTCAGCGGCCGCGGCTGGACCTGGAAGGGCCGCGCCCTGGGCTGAACCGCCATCCCCCCCAGCACGTGCAACGCCCCCAAAATGGACCTGTGACCGCCACACCCCGCCAAGCCTCACCCCAGCAAGCGCCGGCGTCGCCGGTGCTGGTGTTCGACGGCGGCTGTGTGTTCTGCCGCCACTTCGCCGAGCTCAGTGAGCTGCGCAGCGGCATTCCCGGCCTGCAGATCCGCGACGGTCGCGGCGACCAGACGCTGCGCGCCAACCTGGCCGCCCGTGGGTACCACCTGCGCGATGGGGCAATGCTGCTCGATGGCGAGCGGGTGCTGCATGGCGCCGACGCCATCCAGTGGCTCTGCGCCCGGATGGCGCCCAGTGCCGCCCTGCTGCGCCTGCTGGCGCCACTGCTGGCCGGGCCGGAGCGGGCCCAGCGGCTCTATCCCCTGCTACTGCTGGCGCGGCGGGCGGCCCTGGCCGTGCGCGGGCTGCCGGTGGATCCCGATCAGGGCGCGCTGGGCCGCAGCGAGCGGTAAGCCCAGCGCCAGAGCACACCCACCGCCAACACCAGCAGGCCCGTGCGCCAGGCGGCGGGCGGCACCTGGAACGCCAGGCCCAGGCAGCCGAGCAGGCCCAGCCAGGCCAGGACCTGGGGAAAGCTCCGCTGCTGGGGCTGCAGGCGCAGCACACAGAGGTTGGTGATGGCGTAATAGCCCAGCACCGTGAAGGCGCTGAAGCCCCAGGTGAGCTCCAGCCGGCCCCCCAGGCTGAGCAGGGCGATCAGCACACCGCTCAGCAGCACCGCCGCCTGGGGACTGGTGCCGCACGCATTGAGGGCCGCCAGGCCGGGGGGCATGTCGCCGCGGCGGCCCATCGCCAACCACACCCGCGAGAGGCCGAGCACCAGGTTGAGCAGCACCCCCGCCAGGGCCAGCACGGCGCCGAGGGCGACCACCCAGCTGCCCCAGCCCCAGCCCGCGTCAAGCAGCAGGCGGGCCAGGGGCGGCGTGGGCGTGCCGGCTCGCCCCAGGCTGGCGGCCAGGCCGGCCGGGCCCGCCAGGCGCAGCGTCCCTGCCGCCACCGCCAGATACACCAGCAACACCACCGCCAGGGTGAGCAGCACGGCCCGGGGGATGGTGCGCTCGGGGCGCAGCACCTCCTCGCCCATGGTGGCGATGCGGCCGTAGCCGGTGTAGGCCACGAACAGCAGGGCCGTGGCCTGGGCGAGGCCACCGGGGCCGGTGGGCGGCAGCGCGCCTGCGGCGGGCAGGACCGGCAGGCTGAAGGCGCCCAGCACGAACAGCGCCAGGCTGAGCAGGGCACCGGCCACCAGCAGGCTGTTGAGCCACTGGCTGCGGCGCAGGCCGGCCAGGGCCGCGGCGGTGATCAGGGCCACCAGCAGGGGCGGCCAACAGCGCAGCGCAGCGCCGTCCACCCCCAGCAAGGCCCCCAGATAGGCGGCCAGGCCCAGGGCCGCGGCCGCCGCTGAAGCGGTCTTGGCGCAGAGGAACAACCAGCCCGCCGCAAACCCCGCCAGGGGCGAAAGCAGGCGGTGGCCGTATTCATAACTGCCGCCGCTCACCGGCATGGCAGCCGCCAGCTGGGCGGCCGAGAGACCATTGGCCCCCGCCAGCAGGGCCGCCAGCAGGATGGCCAGGGGCAGGGCCTCCCCCGCCGGCGCGGCCGCCAGCGCCAGGCTCACGAACACCCCCGTGCCCAGGATCGAACCCAGGCCGATCACCAGGGCGCCGGCCAGGCCGGTGGAGCGCTGCAGCTGGCGGGGGCCCCCTGCTGTGGCGGGCGCGGGTGCGGGCTCGGCAGGGAGCGATGCCATGGCAGGCGGCAAGAGCAGAGCGATCCTGCCGAGCCAGCGGGCCGGCTGGCGGTGGGCCAGCGCACCAGCGGCCTGCACCCCCCGAACCCGACACACGGTTGAATGGGGCGCCGCCTGCTCGCCACCCGCCGATGGCCTCTGCCCCCCTGCCCCTGGAGGCCGCTCCGATCGCCTTCGGCACCGACGGCTGGCGCGGCATCCTCGGCGTGGACATCACCGTGGAGAGGCTGCTGCCCGTAGCCGCCGCCGCCGCTGCTGAGCTGGCCTACTCGGCGCCCGAGGGGCTGGACAGTCGCGAGGTGGTGATCGGCTACGACCGCCGTTTCCTGGCGCCGGAGCTGGCTGAGGCGATCTGCAGCGCCGTGCGCGGCGTGGACCTCGAACCCCTGCTCTCCGACTCGCCCACCCCCACACCGGCGTCCAGCTGGGCGGTGGTGGAGCGGGGCGCCCTGGGAGCCCTGGTGATCACCGCCAGCCACAACCCGCCGGAATGGCTGGGCCTGAAGATCAAGGGACCGTTCGGCGGCTCGGTGGAGGGCGACTTCACCGCGCGGGTGGAAACGCGCCTGGCCGCCGGGGGGATCTCAGTGCAGATCCCGCCCCCAACGGCGGGCGAGCCCCGCTTTGACGCGCTCGGCGCCTACGTGGGCGGCCTGCGGGCCAAGGTGGACCCCGCAGCATTCGCGGATGGCCTGCAGCGGCTGGGCCTGCGGGTGATCGTGGACCCGATGCACGGCTCGGCCGCCGGGGTGCTGCCGGCCCTGCTGGGGGAGCAGGCCAGCGCCAGCGGCGTGATCCAGGAAATCCGCGCCAACCGAGATCCTCTCTTTGGCGGCAACCCCCCGGAGCCCCTTGCCCTTTACCTGGGCGACCTGATCGCCGCCGTGCAGGCCAGCACCGCCGCCGGCTCGCCGGCGATGGGCATCGTCTTCGACGGCGACGGTGACCGCATCGCCGCCATCGATGAACGGGGCCGCTTCTGCAGCACCCAACTGCTGATGCCCCTGTTCATCGACCACCTGGCCCGGGCCCGCCAGCTCCCCGGAACCGTGGTGAAAACGGTGAGCGGCTCCGACCTGATGCAGCTGGTGGCCGAGGGCCTGGGGCGCACCGTGATGGAGAAACCGGTGGGCTTCAAATACATCGCAGCCGAGATGCTGGCCGGCGAGGTGCTGGTGGGCGGCGAGGAGTCGGGCGGCGTGGGCTTCGGCATGCACCTGCCCGAACGCGATGCGCCCTTTGCGGCCCTGCTGCTGATCGAGGCCCTCGTAGAGGGGGGGGTGCCCCTGGGCGAGCGGCTCGATGCCCTGCAGCAGGCCCACGGCGGCGCCGCCAGCTACGACCGGCTCGACCTGCGCCTGCCGGACATGGCCGCCCGCCGGCAGCTGGAGGCCCGCCTGAGCGCAGCCCCACCGGCCGAGGTGGCCGGCAGCCCGGTGCGGGAGGTGATCAGCACCGACGGCGTGAAGCTGCGGCTGGGGCCCAGCCACTGGCTGATGCTGCGCTTCTCCGGCACCGAGCCCCTGCTGCGCCTCTACTGCGAAGCCCCAACGGCCGAGCGGGTGGCCGAGGTGCTGGCCTGGGCGCGCCAGTTCGCCGTGAAGGGTTGATCGCCATGGCAGCCCTGCTTGTGATCGCCAGCGGCAATGCCGGCAAGGCGCGCGAATTCGGCCACCTGCTGGCGGATCTGCACCTCCAGATCCAGCCCCAGCCCGAGGGGCTGGAGGTGGAGGAAACGGGCGACAGCTTCGCCGCCAACGCCCGGCTCAAGGCCGAGACCGTGGCCCGCGCCACCGGCTGCTGGGCCCTGGCCGACGACTCCGGCCTGAGCGTGAGCGCCCTCGGCGGTGCTCCCGGCGTGCACTCGGCCCGCTACGCCGACAGTGACGAAGCCCGCATCGCCCGGCTGCTGCGCGAGCTGGAAGGCGCCAGCGACCGCACGGCCCAGTTCACCGCCGCCCTGGCCGTGGCTGACCCCAGCGGCACCATCCGCCTGGAGGTGGAGGGGATCTGCCCGGGGCTGATCCTGGAGGAGCAACGCGGCGATGGCGGCTTCGGCTACGACCCGGTGTTCTTCGTGCCAGACGCCGGACTCACCTACGCCGAGATGGACAAGCAGCTCAAGGGACGCATCGGCCACCGGGGCCAGGCCTTTACCCAGCTGGCGCCGCGGCTGCAAGAGCTTCTCGGAGCAGAATCAGCATCGCAGGGTGGATGAATGGTCCGGCGGGGGTGGCGATTTCTGAATAGCCAAGCTCACTATGAGCAAAGAGCTCGTTTGATGCCTGGCAGTCAGAACGTTCAAGGTCGTAAGCGGGCTACAAACCGTGGCACTTCTGGCTACCTCCGCTCACATCTTCTGAAGATTGGCAGTTGGCCCCCTTCGCTTCACCAATGGAGTGAGCGTCGACATAGTCTTTCAGCCCAGAATCAATACGAGCTTGCTACCCCCCCGATCGACACGTGAACGTAAGCAGGGAGGGAGTAGGCCATCTGCAGCTTTCTTTTACCTCTTGAAACTCGAGATTATAGCGTCTTGGCGAATAATGAGGTCACGCCTCCATCTAACGCTGCCCCTGAGTGGCAGGCTGAGAGATTTGGCGATCAGTGCCGACTCGACGGTGGCCTGTCCAATCGAGGGGCTTGTTCGAAGGTGCCGCTTCTTCAAAGGCAAACATGGCAGACCTTTACCTCGCCAACAGCGTTCAAGTCACCTCCGCTTCACTTCTCACACTTGCGCTCAACTTCAGTCCAAGAGCCGAGACGACCTTCAAGATGGTGTCAAAGCTGGGGTCGGCTGCTGCCAAGCCTTGGCAGGAGTGCTAGCGCCGGGGATTATTGAGCGGTCAACAAGACATGAGGCACTAGTGCGTTATAAATCTTCAGGCCGATCTGAATATCGGACTGAAAACTTAGCTGCCTACTTGATTTCAGCTGAAGTGTTAATCTGTTGTCCAGCTGTAGTTATTGGCGATGTGTCGCTCGTGGAAGTAGAGTAATTCGTGATAGCCACGTTTAAGCTATGTATGGACTTGGGACCGGATAAATCGCGTCACGGCTTCGCGGACATCGATTGTCTCGCCCGAGGGGGAGCGCAGATCACGTCGTTTGGTGCTGAGGTCATAGTGATACACGAGCGTGGAGTGCCCCTTCCCCTCCAGTTCATGCACGATCATGCCCTGGCCTTGGGCCTGGCAACCGCCGAAGGCCTTTTCCAACGCGACGATCTGTCGGGCCGGGCATATCCAATCTTTCTCGAAGCGCAGCGCCAGCACCGGCCCTTTGATCTGTCCCTGCCGGGCCGCCGCCAGCGCCACCGCTGAGTAACCGGAGCTGGGTTGTGCCATCACCGGCGCCGCCACTGGGGATGGCTGATCTCCCTCGTGCAGCAGCAGTGCCAGCACCATGCTGCCGGTGAAGCACATGCCCACCACCGCCTCCCCGGCGACTGTGCCGCTTTGCTGGCGGTGGCGGGCCAGTTCCTCGTTGGCAAGTGCCCGGATCATTTCCACGATGGCTCCATCCTTCCCCAGATAGAGTTGGCGCAGTTCATCTTGAAGGCAGACCCGCAGCGTGTTGGTCACCAACTTGCGCTCGCCGGCCCTGCCAAACAGCAGCGGCATCACCACCCGGAAATGTTGTGCTGCGAAATAATCGCCTAGTTCAAAGGTCTCCTGGGTAAGGCCCGGTAGTTCATGCAGAAGGATCAGCGGCGGCTCCTGCTGCCCCTTCACATACAGCTCCAAGTTACGGATCTCCTCCCCGATCCTGATCGGTCTGTCGTCTTTGCAGAATCCCTTCTGGTCGAGTGTGGTCTGGCTGCTGCCGGTTCTCACAGACGGATTCTTGTTGTCTCCCGCCCTGTTTACTGAAAGCCTCGCTGCGTCGCATGGGTAATTATCCCTATTGCTATCTTGTGACGGCTGTTGGCTATGCCGTTGAGCGTGGCTAAACTCGTATCAGCTTATCTACCCACAGCCCATGGCTCACAAGGCGCTCTTGTGTGGTATCAATGCCTATTCTAGCCAACCTCTACGCGGCTGCATCAACGATGTCCATAATCTGCAGCGTGTGCTGCTGGATGACTACAGCTTTTCCCCCGATGATGTGAAGCTCCTGCTCGACCTGGCCTGCCTCAAGAGCCGGATTCTGGAGGGTTGGGAATGGCTCACCAGCGGTGCCCAGCCTGGTGACATATTGGTGTTTCATATCTCTGCCCATGGCTCCTTCATCTTCGACCCCCAGGGTGAGGAAGAAGACTCTCGCGATGAGATCACCTGCCTGCAGGACTTTGATTTTAATGATCCCGGCAGCTACATCAGCGACGACGAGTGGTATGACCTGACCCAGTCCGTGGCTCCCGAAGTCCATCTGTTGATGGTGAAAGACACCTGTCATTCTGGTGGCAGCTCCCGCTTCATCGGCGTGCGCCAGGCCAGTGGCGTTGACAAGATCATCCTCGCTCACACCGGCGATCTGAGCCGCTATCAGGCCGGGGCGGTGATCGCTGAGGAAGCACTCAGCAATGCCCGTTTCATCGTGCCGCCCCAGCTGCCCGCCGAGGCCTGGCAACATGCCTGTCCCAGCCGTCACGCTTCCCGGCGCTCCAGCCTGCTGCATACGCATCTGATGGCCTGCGGTGAAGCCCAGACGGCTGCCGATGCCTACATCGATGGCGACTTCAATGGTGCGTTCACTCACACCCTCTGCTCCGTCCTGCGCCAGGGCAACGCCGCCAGCAGCGACGCCCTGATCCAGAGCGTGGCGTTACGTCTACGCGATGGCTATAGCCAGGTGCCCCAGCATGAAGGCCGCCCGCTGGCGCTGAGTCTGCTTGCCCGCACCCCAGCGCCGAACGTGCTAGTGCCTGCGCCCCTGCCGGTGACCGATGCCGTACCCCTGTCGCCTCAGCAGATGGTGTACGAGGGCCATCTGCGCTTTCTCGAAACCATGCGCGAGCTGGAGGGTCTGGATCCGGCCCAGCCGCGACAGACCAGGACTGGTGCTCGTGTACTGGTAGCCGTGCATGGCATCGGGAAGCACCCCGATGGCTTTTCTGACCCCTGGTGGCACTCGCTGAAGCCTCATGTGGGGGGCCTCTTCCAGCCGGGCACGCTTGGCCAGGGCCGTGCCGAGGTGCGCTGGAGTGATCTCGTGAACCAGCAGTCGCGCGTCGCCGCCGACCAGCTGGATCCCGAGGCTCAGAAGCTGCGCCAGGCGATTCTCGACGTCCTCGACGATCGCCGCCTGCAACAGAGCCCTGATCCGACGCGCGCTATCACCGAGGTGGCCCTCTCCCGCGGCGTGGCTCTTTCGATCGACGATTTTCTTGCTTACATGCTCAACGCGGACATGCGTCGTCGCATCCTTGCTCGTTTCACTGCTGTGGTGCGGCCCCTGCTGGCGATGGGTGCCACCCTTGAGCTGGTGTCTCACAGCTGGGGCACGGTGGTGGCCTACGAGGGGTTGCGGGAGCTGGAGCAGGAGCCAGGTCTGAGTGGTCGGGTCAACACATGGTTCACCGTGGGCAGCGCCCTCTCGATTTCTCCTGTCCAGGCTAGCCTTCGTCGCGGCAATCGTCCCGCTGGTTCACGCGTTGCTCCCCGACCCGCCCTGGTCAACAGCTGGATCAACCTGGATGCCAAGGGCGACCTGGTGGGCGGCGCCCTCGGTCACCGCTTCGCGGTGAGTCGTGAATACCTCAACCTTGATCCCAGCGGCTGCCCGTCGAGCTGGAGAGGCTACGAGCTCAGCTGTGCCCACAGCTCCTATTTCCAGCCCTCTAACGACCGCGTGAACCGCGATATCTTTGCGGCACATATACTCGGTCATGCCTAGGATGAAATGAAGCATCAAAGTGGAAGCAGTAAGAAATAGCCAAGGACCCCCCCAGTGTCAGCAAAGAAGTCCGCTCGGTTTGACCCGACCGCCTGGGGGCTTAACCAACGACCATGCAACCGCCCTATGACGCCGCTCTGCGGGAAG
>Ga0208594_1000169_pt1 | contig 20242 bp, 20 predicted proteins | sample LakMenEpi14Sep10_FD_150699 | JGI IMG/M metagenome (GOLD analysis project Ga0208594, IMG submission 150699) | Freshwater microbial communities from Lake Mendota, WI - 14SEP2010 deep hole epilimnion (SPAdes) | ecosystem: Environmental > Aquatic > Freshwater > Lake > Epilimnion/Euphotic zone ...
TCATGCAACATGCGGTCGCTCCACTTGGTGTAATCGACAGGACTCCACCCCTTTCGACGAACAACGAGAATCGATAGCGAGGGTTCCACCACGAATTCCAGATGCTGAGAAGCACGAATCATCTCCGCCGCGTCGCGCGCAACTTGCAGGGTGATCTCCATCGCTTCTTCATAGGCCTCTGTACCGTGCGTCGCGAGACTGAACCAGAACGGAAGCCCTCGTACACGTCGAGTCAGATGATGCGCAAGGTCGGCCGGGTTGTAGGCCTCGTCTAGCGGTGCGGCTGCGTCTTGGATGAGCACGTCGAGATATTCCGCTTTTTGCGTATGAGCAGCCTTGCCCACTCGCACATCGCGATAGATCAAAGCACAACAGTCATAGGGGCCAAACAGCCACTTGTGTGGATCAACGATGAAACTGTCCACGAGTTCGATGCCATTGAACAGATGTCGAACGCTGCGTGCACACAGTGCAGCTGCGCCGTATGCGCCATCAACATGAAACCAAATGTTGTGCTCGCGGGCAAATGCACCGATGCCCGCAAGATCGTCGATCACACCGAGGTTGGTGGTGCCGGCGGTAGCAACCACTGCACAGACACGTGATTGATCGTCTGCTGAGAGGGAGTCGTACGCCTCGCGAATCGCAGTGGCGGTGAGGCGATTGTGCGAGTCGGTCGTCACCGACAAGATGTCGGCATCCATGGCATTCGCAGCTAGTGCCACCGAGGAGTGAGCACCTCCTGACGCAATGATGATCGGGCGGTTTCGATCTTGCGAGCCGCGAGCCTTCTGGCGCCACGACCATCGTGCTGCAATGAGTGCAGACAGATTGCCCGCGGTGCCGCCTGAGACAAAGACTCCGCCCGAGGTTGCTGGTAAGCCGGCAAGGTCAATAAGCCACTTCAACGCCTGATTTTCAGCGAACACGGCACCGGCCCCTTCGAGCCAGGAACCGCCGTAGATGTTCGACGCTGCGACAACGAGATCAAAGAGCACTGACGATTCTGTTGGCGCACCAGGCACGAACGACAAGAACAGCGGATGGTCGACGCTGATACACGACGGCGCCAACTGCTCGGTAAAGATGTCGAGCGCCTTCATTGCACCGAGCCCCTCGGCGGTGATGGTCTCTCCAACCTCCCGCTGAAGTTGGCTCAGCGGTTTTGGTGCGTCGAGCGGTGGCGGATCGAGTCGCACGCGCTCAACTGCATATTTGATGATTGCGTCGGCGAGTTTCTGGCTGTTTTCGTCGTGATAATGCATCCAATAGCCGTCGGACTCATTCGGATACGGCGACGGCGTGGTGGACACGGCGCAAACTCTAGAACCCTGGGCGGCACGCCGTGTACGTGGCGCGAACAAGACCCGGCGCTTGCGGCACCAACAGCGCACCAAGTTGCGGCGTAAACCAGCGTCTCAGGCCAGACTGACGATCTCCAGCCACGACTCGTTGTAGTAGTCGACCTGTCCGTCGGGCATAACGAGCACTTTGGTTGGCGAGAGCTGCTCGACGAAGTCGGTGTCGTGGCTGACGAGAACAATTGCCCCGTTCCATTCCGATAGCGCAGTGGCAACGGCGTCTCTGCTGGAAGGATCGAGATTGTTCGTCGGTTCGTCGAGCAACAACAGATTGTTGCGACCCACCATCAACATGGCGAGCGCAAGCTTGGTCTTCTCCCCGCCCGAGAGAGTCGCCGACTCTTGGAACACTTTGTCGCCCGACAACCCGAATGATCCGAGCATCCCGCGCAACTGTGTCTCCGTCAAACCGAGGCGGGCGGGCGCCATCTCCCGCATGTGGTCGATGAGCGAGCGCTCAGCAACCAGGTTGTCGTGTTCTTGGGCGTAGTAGCCGGGCTGCACCTGGTAACCGAACGAGAAGTCGCCGTCGTCCGCCTTGGATTCACCCGCAAGGATGCGCAGTAGCGAAGTCTTCCCCGCTCCGTTCAGCCCCAACACCAGCAACCGTTCACCCCGACCCAAATCGAAGCTCACGTCGTGGAAGACATCTGGTCCGCCGTAGCTCTTGCGCAAGCCGTTGGCGACGAGCACCGTCTCACCACAGTTCGGAGCTTCAGGAAACTTCACCGCGAGCGTGCGCTTGGCGCGAGGCGCCTGCACGCGCTCTGCATCTAGACGATCGATTCGCTTCTCGATGCTGCGTGCCATCGCAGCTTTCGACGCCTTCGCGCCGAAACGATCCACTACTCGTTGCAGTCGGTCAATCTCTTTGGATTGCTGCGCTGCCATCTTTGCTGCACGCACTTCGTCGGCTTCTCGTGCTCGCAGATACTGGGAGTACGTGCCGCGATATTCAATGATCTGGCCAACATCACCTTCATCGGGCCGGTCAAGATGCAATACGCGAGTGATTGCCTCGTCGAGCAGTTCTAAGTCATGGCTGATGACAAGCAGGGCACCCTTGTAGTTACGCAAGAAGTCGAGCATCCACATCTTGGCGTCAACGTCGAGATGGTTCGTTGGCTCATCCAACAGCAGTGTGTCGCTGCCCCCATAGAGAATTCGCCCAAGTTCCACGCGACGCCGCTCGCCGCCCGACAGCACCCCAAGCTGCAAGTCGAGTCGGTCAGGTTTGAGACCGAGACCTGCCGCGATTGCACGTGCCTCACTATTCGCCGCATAACCACCCTTACGCTCGAACTCTTCCTGAGCCTTGGCGAATCGTGCGATGTTGTGCGCATCAGCGCGCTCTTCCATCGCAATACGCAGCTTCTCTAGTCGGACAAGATCATCGTCAATGCCCCGCGACGAAAGGATGTGCGACACCGCAGTTCGGCCGTCAAACGCGCCGGCGATACGAGGGTCTTGTGGAAGATAGCCGAATGCCCCGCCGCGCTTGATGGTGCCCGACTTTGGCTCACTCGCCCCGCCGAGCACCTTGAAGAGACTGGTCTTGCCTGCACCGTTACGTCCGACCAGACCCACCTTGTCGCGCGGCATCACCGTGAACGAAGCGTCACGCACGACGAGACGTGCGCCAACCTCGACACAGAGATCTCGAACCTGAAGCACCGTTCAAGGCTCGCATCTCCTATCCCCGACCACAACATGACGGACCACATCCCCCGCCTACCCGGCATCAAGACCTACGCTCGGGTGCGTGACTGACGCCGCCACTGTGCTCACTGCCGCCATTGTGACCATTGCATGTTTGATGCTCGCCACCTGGTCGGTGTCGTTACTGCGCCGAGATGCCTCCATTATCGACATCGTGTGGGGTTTGGGCTTCGTGCTTGTCGCCTGGGCGGCAAAATTCGTGAGTGGCGCATCAGGTGCCGGCAACTGGCTGCTGCTCGTGATGGTGACCATCTGGGGTCTGCGTCTTGCCGGCTATCTCGCGAAGCGCAACCTCGGCAAGGGAGAAGATTTCAGATACCGTGCGATGCGCCAGAAACACGGAGAGCGGTTCGCCATCGTGAGCCTGTACACCGTGTTTGGTTTGCAGGGTGCGCTCATGTTCGTGGTGTCACTGCCCGTGAGCCTCGGTCAGCGTGACACCGACGCTGGAGCTGGCTTCATCGCCCTGCTCGGCTTCATCGTGTGGGCCATCGGGTTGTACTTCGAAGCCGTCGGCGACGCACAGCTCGCCCGCTTCAAGCGCGACCCGCGCAACGCCGGGCAGATCATGGACCAGGGCCTCTGGGCGCTCACGCGGCACCCCAACTATTTCGGCGACAGCCTCGTCTGGTGGGGCCTTGCCATCGTGGCATCCGTGCAGGGTGCGGGGGCATGGGCGTTCCTCGGTGCGGCGGTCATGACGGTGCTACTTGTGCGCGTCTCAGGGGTGGCGATGCTCGACCGCTTGCTCGCCAAGCGCAAGCCGGGCTACGCCGAATACATGGCCCGCACGAGCGGGTTCATCCCTTTGCCGAAGCGGTCCGCCGCGAGCGGGATGCGCCGCGGCGCCCGCCCGCGCCGTTCTTCTCCAGGTCGGCAAGCAGAGCGACCATCGCAGTCACCGACTCGCGACGCCAGCGACGCACGAGTGCAGCGGCCGGCGACTCGCCACTCGGACTCCGACTGAGCGCAGCAGCAATCGGCTCAAATACACGACGCTGAGCAGCAGCCAAGCGTTGGTGAGGTAGTCCTCTTCGAGAACGAAGCGCGAACTTCGCAAGCAACTCAATGCGTGCATCTCGAGGGTGGGATACGACGGAGTTCAACCACGTCGTATTCACACGACGACCTTTCGATGTCGCACGATAAACCACTCGATTAGCACCGCGAGACCCAGGCTCTCTGCGAGCCACCGTGATGAGCCCTGCAGCGGCAAGATCAGCGAGTGCGCGATACACGAGTGGACGGCGCACCGTTACCGCCAATGACAACGCTTCGTCGGTCGTCAAATTCTCTGCGACATCGAAGCCGTGTCGAGGTGATTCGGCAACTAGCGCCAACACGATTTGGTCAAGCAATGACAGGCGATTTAGTCTCATTGAGACTATGAGGATACCCATCGCCCGCGTTGCAGTGATTTGCGGCCTCATCATGGCGGTGGCTATCGGTAGCTCCTCAACTGCTGCCACACCGCCACTTCGAGGTGAACTCACCGTTTCTGCTGCTGCGTCGCTGACGGAATCTTTCACCAAGATCGGTCGTCAGTTCCGACGGGAGCACCCCGGTATACGTTTGCGCTTCAATTTTGCTTCCACATCGTCTCTGGTCTCACAGATTCAAGCTGGTGCACCAGTTGATGTGTTCGCTTCTGCGGATCTCTCTTCACAGGATCGGCTGGCTGCTTCCGGAAACATCACTTCAGCGCCACGAGTGTTTGCCCGCAACACGATGCAGATTGCGGTGAAGCCAGGCAACCCACTCGCAATAAAGGGCGTCGGTGACTTGACCCGAGTCGGCGTCATCGGGCTGTGTGGTCGCACAGTTCCATGCGGGGTGTATGCGGCATCCGTATTGGCGTTGAACAAGACGAACGTGCCCGAGAGCCAGATCACTCGCGGCACCGACGCCAAAGCAACTCTCGCCAGTGTTGCCGTCGGCGATGCGAATGCAGCCATCGTGTACGTCACGGATGTGCGCGCAGCCGGCAAGGCGGTGTCGGGTGTCGCGATACCGGCAAGACAGAACGTTCGTGCTATCTACGGCGTCTCCGTGGTGCGTGGCTCCGCCAACCGTGCCGCAGCGCAGACCTTTATCAACTATCTGCTCGGCCAGGAAGGACAAGCCACTCTGAAAAGCTTCGGCTTTCTCGCACCATGAGGTGCGAATGGCCGAGCGTCAGGCGCCTTCACCATTCACCGATATGAACACCGACCAAACTGCCGACCGTTCACCCGCTTCATTTCCACCAGTAGGGCGAGGTCGGCGACACTTCTCTCCAGTCTCACTCGGACTCAGCGTCGTGGCTGCGGTGGCGGTGGCGTTCGTTGCACTGCCCTTGCTTGGCATTGCGTGGCGAACCCCGTGGAGCAGTGTTCTCGAACAGCTCTCATCACCCGCTGCACGTGCCGCGTTGCAACTCTCCGTTCTCACCTCTGCCGTGACTGCTCTTTGCACGATCGTGCTCGGGACGCCCTTAGCGTGGCTGATTGCTCGCCACGAATTTGTCGGGCGCAGGCTGCTGCGGGCAATCATCACCGTGCCAGTGGTGCTGCCACCAGTGGTGTCAGGAGTCGCATTGCTCGCGGTCTTTGGCAGAAGCAATGGTCTCGTCGGACGAATGCTCTTTGACGCCTTCGGGACACAACTCACGTTTAGCCCGCTCGGCGTCATCGTGTCCCAAACGTTCGTCGCCATGCCGTTCTACGTGCTTGCCGCAGAAGCTGGTTTCACCACCATCGACCGCCGTTTTGAGCAGTTGGCTACAACTCTCGGCGCTAGCGAGAAATACATCTTCGCCGGAGTGACCTTACGACTCGCCGCCCCTGCTCTCCTTGCTGGTGTGGTGCTGGCATGGGCCCGTGCGCTTGGAGAGTTTGGTGCAACCATCACCTTCGCCGGAAACATCGAGGGTCGAACGCAGACCCTGCCGCTCGCGGTGTATCTCCTGCTGGAAAGTGATCCATCAACGGCTTACGCACTCAGCATGGTGATGGTCTCGGTTGCTGTCGCAGTTCTCGTTGCATTGCGCGGCAGATACCTACGAGGCAACCGCTAATGCTGCGCGTCACCGGAGTCGCCACACACCCGAACTTCGCCCTTGATATCGACATTGCCGTAGGAAAAGAGACCGTTGCAGTCGTGGGCGACAACGGCACCGGCAAGAGCACACTGCTCCAACTCATCGCTGGGCTGCATCGCCTGAATCGTGGTCACATCACGCTCGACGATGTTGTCTTTGACTCACCCGAACAGCGCAACTTCATGGCGCCCCAACGTCGCCGAACTGCACTCTTGTTTCAGCAGGCTTTGCTGTTCCCGTTTCTCAGCGTTCGTGAGAACGTCGCGTTTTCACTACGCCGATCTGGCACCAGCCGTGAAGCAGCAGATGCCGCAGCCATCGCCGCATTGAATCGCCTTGACGCCCTCCGTCTCGCTGATCGCGAGGTCGGGTCGCTCTCTGGCGGTGAGTCTCAGCGAGTGGCGTTGGCTCGAGCCTTGGTGCTCGCACCTCGCGTGATGCTGCTCGACGAGCCGCTCACCTCGCTTGATCGGCGTACACGAGCGGACTTTCGAACACTGCTGAGGGACGAATTCTGCAGCCTTGCTATCCCTTGCTTGATCGTGACCCACGATGATGCAGACATCGAGGCGATGTGCACAAAAGAGATTCGTTTGGAGCGGACGACGGGATTCGAACCCGCGACCCTCACCTTGGCAAGGTGATGCTCTACCAACTGAGCCACGTCCGCGTTAGGGATTTGAGTTTAGCAACGGGTCGGCAGTGTCCACCGTGTCACTTCGCGTAGCCCGCACTGACGATGTGCTGAGAATGACGCCACCTAGGCCCAGCAACACCACCACACCACCAATGACTTGCACAACCGACACACCTTGATCGAGAAAAGCAAAGGCCAGCGCCGTGGAGATCACCGGGCCGAGCAACGTAATGAGCGACGACACCGTCGTATCCAGATACCGCTGCGCCCACGTCATCAGATAGTGACCAGTGGTGCCAGGAATCAGCATCATGAGAACGAGCAACACCCAATCGGTGCTCGTCACCGCGAACAAATCATCACTGACGATGAGTGCCCATGGCGTAACAAGCAGCACGTTCGTGAGACAGATTCCCGTGAGAAACGACCACGAGTTCATTCCTTCATCTCGTGCCTGTTTTGCAGTGATGAAGTACACGGTCCACACGGCCATGTTTCCGAACGCCATCGCATCGCCGAGCAGCCCGTGCTGGCTTGACGCTCCAGCCGACTCCGCTCCCACAACCACCGCAACGACACCCACAAAGGACACGAGGGAATACACCACACGCTGAGCGGTGATCTTCTCTCCGAGAATCTTTGGTGCGAGAAACAGCAGCACCGCAGGAGTCAGACTGCCTATCAGCGTTGCGTTCGCAATGGTCGTCTCTTGAAATGACCCGAAGCCAAGTGCGGTGGAGATGGCAAAGAACACTCCCGGCTTCCACGACACAGCAAAGTGGTGCCGTGTAAAGCCGTCGCCCAACTTGTGCGCGAGCACGAAGAGGACCGGCAACCAGATCAGTTGCCGCCAGAACACGATGGTCGGCAGCGAAATCGAGAGACTCGACACCATGATCGGGCCGACAGCCCAGGCGAGCACTGCAATGACGACCGCTATCTCTGGAGCGTTGCGTGGGCGGCGCGCAGCACCAGTGGAGCTCATCGCATCCGCCATAGATTGCTGCTCAGGACTGCTTCTGGCCAGGTCGCAAGTCGATGCGCAGGGTAAGCACGCCGTCTTCAAGCGTCGCTGTTGCGTCACCAATCATGGCGAAATCCTGAAAGTCGACATTTGCTTGGGCGATGAACTGCTGACGTTCCTCACCGGCAACCGGCGGAAGCGGGCGGCGTCGCACCGCCGCGGCTCGCTCATGAAAACGTGCGAGCATCTCTTGCGGATCAAATTTCACGCCACCACCGTACTTCTCGCCTTGCGGAGCATCTCCTTGCGCGTCGCTTCGTCGGCATCTCTGAACGCTTTCTCCCCCATCACCTCAAGTGGCCCTAACACCGGGTTGTCCGGGCGTGATTCGCGCCAGAACCACAGCGTGACACCCAGCAGAACGAGACCGACGACGACAAGTGCAATGCCCACTGCCACGATGCCAAACTAGTTGCGTGACCAACTTGCTCTCCAGCGTTGCCTTTCTCGCGGTGATCGGCCTGCTGGCGTGGCTTGGCTGGGGTCTAGAGCCACACTGGGCGTCAAAAGATGGAATGCGGTTCATGTGCCGTATGCAGGTACATCCACCAGACCCGCGTGACCATGCACGATGGCACGACGTAAAGGTTGGGGTTCAAGAGGGCGAGTTGTTCGTCTACTCGCGTTCACGGCGGGCCAAAGACGCGCGAGGCGTTTGGCGAGTGATTGGTGCCACCGACGACCGCGAGCGTAAGCGGCGCATCTATGAACTGCGTGGCACGAATGACGAAGGCGCTTCGCTGCGGGTGCCCGCCAAGAGCCGTTGCGTCCCCGTGCTTGACGCCCTCGTGAACTAAACCGTCGCGTTGCCCCCATACAGGTGCCGCCGTCGGTCTGATCCGATCGGGCCACCAAATGCCAGACCACCCGTCAACGTGCTGACCGGTGATCAGTTCGTCAGAAACGTGCGCAAGGGTTCGCCAACCTGGCTGGTGTCGATGAGAAAGGCGTCATGTCCGTGTGGTGAGTCAATTTCTACATATTCAGCTCGCACCCCATTGGCAGCCACGAGATCACGGATCTGCCGCTGTTGGTACGTGGGATACAGGATGTCGCTGGAGATGCCCATCGCCAGCGTGCGCGACGTGATTCGTCTCATTGCCTGAGCCAGACCCCCACGGCCGCGTGCAACGTCGTGCAAATCCATCGCCTTGCCGATGAGTAGGTAGCTATTGGCGTCAAAGCGCCTCACGAGACGATCGCCGTGATGATCGAGGTATCGCTCGACTTCGAATTTGTCCCAAAGACCGATGCCGCTGTTCTCTGCATCGGCATCGGCGAGGTCGCGACCAAATCGCTCGGTGAACACATTGTCGCTGCGGAACGTCACCTGCGCCACCATCCGTGCTGTAGCGAGACCTTGCCACGGGCCGTCACCGATGGCTGCTTCGTAGTAGTCGCCGCCTCGCCACCTTGGGTCAAGGCGTATTGCGCGTCGGCCAATGGCGCCCCAGGCAATCTGCTGTGCAGTCGACTGCAAGCAGGTGCCAATCGCGACGAGCGAGGCAACTCGATGTGGGTACGTAATTGCCCACTCCAGCGCTTGCATACCGCCCATTGATCCGCCAATCACTGCGTGCCATCGACGTATGCCAAGCATGTCGGCTAGTCGCAACTGGGCACGCACCATGTCGCGAATCGTGATGACTGGAAATCGCGAACCGTACGGTCGTCCGTCGTCAGGGTGTAGCGAGGCGGGACCGGTGGTGCCTTGGCATCCGCCGAGCACGTTGCTGCACACGACGAACCACTTGTTGGTGTCAACCGCGAGACCAGGCCCGACGATTCCCTCCCACCAACCAGGCGTTGGGTGCCCCTCACCTGCTGCCCCAGAGACGTGACTATCACCTGTCCAGGCATGACAGATGAGCACGGCGTTGGACGCATCGGCATTCAACGTGCCCCACGTTTCATACGCGACGGTGACATGGCGCAACGTCGCACCCACATCGAGCGCGACTGGGCGATCACCGAAGTGCAGGAAAGCACGCCGACCAGCCGGTAGCCCGTCATGCCAGGCGCCGGTTGGCGGGAAGTCAGTTCGCTGCATGCTGTTGTTCGTCCGTTCGTTCGTGCTCCGTCTGGAGACAATCACGGGTCCGTTGTCCCTTGCGGGACCACATCGTCACCGAAGTGACTTGGCACCGTGGATTCCCGGTTGCCGGACCAATTGGTCGCTCCTGATGTAGCGAGTTCAGACTAGCGGTAGCGTTTTACTCACCGTCGGGCGGAGTTGGGGCTGTCACGATGCACTGGCGCTGGCGCGCCACGCGACGATAGATGCGTGCCGCCAGATGCCGACAGCCTGGCCACATCATCACTCGGCCAAGCATCGGCCACGGAAATCTCGCCGAACGCAACACTGCCGCAACGGCTTCGTGCGCCGAGACGCGAGATTGGTCGACGTTGATCCACTGCACGGCATCGGCACACTCCTCAACACGTAGTCCAAGTTGATCCAGTGCAGCCTCTTGATATGCGATGCTCGTGAACTCGCGCTTCTTGATGCGCTCAGCGAATCGCACGCACGACCGACAGAACGTGCACTCACCATCAAAGACCAGCACCGGGTTCGTTAGCGTTGCGGATGTCGTGTTACGCGTGCTGCTGTCACCCAAGATGATCGGCCTCCATGCCTTCACCATTCTGCTGGTAGTAGTCATGGTGAACCTCGCCTTCTGGCAGTTGCAGCGTCACGACGAACGTGTGACTTTCAACGATGCCGTCCGATCTCGCTCACTGGAGGCACCGCGCGGCGTGGACGAATTGCTGTCACTCACTGGTGGCGACTCCACCAATGCGCCCGCAACCGCGATCGGAAAAGATCTTGAGTGGTATCTCCTCACGGCAACGGGTCGATATCTCCCCGACGAAAGTCTTCTGCTTGTCAATTTGTCGCAAGATGGACGAGCAGGCGTTGACCCACTTGGTGCTCTTCAACTCGCCGACGGACGGATTCTGATCGTAAATCGGGGCTTCATTCCGCTCTCCGAACTCGTTCCTCCCCCGCCAACAGGCGAGGTCACGGTCATCGGCCGAGTACGTGCCAGCCAAGAGCGCAAACGCGGGGAACTAGCGGATCCTGCGACAGGCGAATTGCAGGAGGTGCAACGCATCGACCTTGATCGCATTGCCCAGCAGTTGCCCGGCGACGTGGTGCCCGTCTATATCGACCTCCTCCAGAGCGAGCCAGCAGACTCCCCGACGCTGTCGCGCATCGCAGAGCCGACACTCACCATCGGGTCACATCTTTCCTACACCGTGCAGTGGATCGTGTTTTCAATCTGTGCGCTCGTGGCGTGGGGCTTTATCGTGCGGCGAGCGCTCGCAGCAGCGCGCCAGGCGATGCCGCCAGCCTGACACGAAGCGCCCAGCCCGAACGTCTGAAGAGTTCGAACATCGCGCGGCGCACGACGGCGGGCTCCGAGTCGATTCGCAGGTAGCTCGACCACAATTCGACGGGCAGTGAGAAGAAACCATCGAAGAACGCACCAAGAGAAGTGCCCGGCAGACGACGCAACGCGTGCAGACCTGCATCGTGCCAAGCACGGGTTTGCAGCAGATGCGTCGGCCATACGGACCCCCACACCACCGAGGCAAGATCGGCTCCCGTGCGGTCGGCGCGGAGGGCTGAAGCGATTACGTCGGCTACTCGTGGCGCTGCACGGAGCGAACCGGCAACGGAGTAGCCAGTGACTGGATGGATGTAGCCGACCGCCGCGCCAAACCCCACAACTCGCGTTGTTCGTGCGGGAAGTGGATTGCCCATCGGGATGTGTACACGCTCAACCGCTAACGCCTGACTGGTGAGGTCGCTGCCAACCCTTACGGAGAGCATCTGACGAAGCTCATCCACCTCGCGCGGTGGTTGCGCGTAGAGCGATGTTTCTTCGATTAGTGCAGTGCCATCGCTGAATCGTGCGCCATAGAAGAAGGTGGCAGCGCCTACGACCGGTGTTCGCCAGTCCATGAGCGTGAATACTCCCGGTTGCACTTGCGCAGTGTCATGCACGACAAGACCGTATGCCGTCTGCGCTCCAGCCGATGCAGTCGTTGCTCGATGCGCAAGCAATGTGCCAGCACCAGTCGCGTCCACGACAAGACGGGCGACCACCGTCCTGCCCGATGCAAGTCGCAGTGTTGTCTGTCGCATGTCATGATCAGCACTGAGCACCGTGTCGTCTCGTGTTGCGATTCCCGTGCTGAGTGAAGAATTGAGTCGCTGATTGTCAAAGACCACATAAGGCCGCTCGAGTCGATGTTCTTGAGCGCCAACCACACGAACCACCGGCCAGGCACCCCGCACGAGCGAGTCAAGCGGTGCGCCAAGTTCGCACGAGTTGACATCGTCGCGCCACGCTCCGTAGGTGGCGCGCCAGCGCGTCTCTGGAGCCACCACGAGCACGTCCACATTGCGGGCGCGTAGCGCATGTGCGAGAGCCAGTCCAGCAGGCCCTGCGCCGACGATGACGACGTCGGCTCGATCGCGACCCATGGCTACAGCGTTGGCGGCTTGGGCGCGACCGTCGAGAGATGAGCGTGGTCGTTGTATCGAATCAGTCGCCAGATGTTCTCACGGGGTCGAACCAACTCCGTGATTGAACAGTTCTTGGTGAACACCTCAAATCGACCAGTCGATGGTGACTGCAGACAGTGACGCAGCAAGCCGTCAATGGTTCCGCCGTGACAGGCGACGATGACGGTTTTGCCGCGATAGTCACGCTCGAGTTCACGAAATGCCGTCACTATACGGTCATGAAACTGTGCGAGCGTCTCGCCACCAGGGAACATTACCGCATGCGGATCGCCATTGAAGTCAGGACGGCCGTGACGCGCAACGAAGTCATCGAAGGTCATGCCGTCACAGTCAGGGCCCGGATCATGTTCACCGAAGCCCTCGCGAATCTCTAGCTGATGGTGACCAATGAGTGGTGCGAAGATCTCCGCAGTTTGTCGTGCACGCAGATACCCAGAAGAGATCACCGCATCAACGGTGAGCTCGTTGGTACGAGCGAGACGCTCACCGAGAGCCTTTGCCTGCTGCTTGCCGTGGTTGGTGAGACCACGGCACGAGCGCGGACCACCGATGAAGCGTTCAACGGTGGCAAAGGATTCACCATGGCGCACCAGCACCACCCGAGTGTCGGTCATTGGCAGGTGCACACCACGCGAATCTGGGTCATACGAGCTTCTCGACAAACCCTTCCAGCTGCCGAAGATTACGGCACTCGTAGACACCGTCGGTATGTCCGCCATATTCGCCGACGATGGAGTCACCGGTGTTCCAATACGAACGTGGTTCGGGATTCAACCAGTACACATGGCGGGCATGCTTACGCATTTCTTTCACGACCCAGCTCTGTGAAGCGTGATAGTTGTTGCGCGCATCTCCGAGCAACAAGATGGTGGTCTTCGGGTTCACGTCCTTGCCGTAGCGCTCCCAGAACACCTCGAATGCATGGCCATAGTCACTGTGGCCATCCACCCATACGACATCGGCTTCGGTGTTCACTTTATGAATCGCTTCTTGGATGTCCTCAGTCGCCTTGAAGTGCTTGGTGACCTCGTCAATGCCGTCGATGAAGACGAACGAGCGGACCTTGCTGAATTGACTTTGAATCGCATAGACAAGCATCAGCGTGAAACGAGCAAATGCTGCGACACTTCCAGAAATATCGGCCACCACCATCAACTCAGGCTTAGCGGGACGCGGATACTTGAACTTCGGCTCCGCTGGCACGCCGCCATAGCTGAGCGAATGTCGCACCGTATTGCGAAAATCGAGTGGACCACGGCGACCATGACGACGTTTGCGAGCTAGACGTGCTGCAAGTTTGCGAGTGAGCGGGAACAACGCCTTCTTCAAACCCTGCATCTCTTCACGACTTGCGTGCATGAACTCCACGTCCTCCGGCAACGGCTTGCGCAGCGTCTTGGCCATCGCCTCCGCCCCACGGTCGGCTACGAGCCGTCGACGAATCTCAGCTTCGACTTCCTTCTTGAACTGCTCAATCCGCTGTTCGTATTCGTCTTTCGCGAGTCGTTGCTCAAGATTCGACATATCGCGCTGTGAGGTCTGCTGATTGGCTTCCATCAACTTGGCGAGCATGTTGTCAAGATCAAGATTGCGCAGTGTGCGATAGAGGTAGTACGTACCGCCAACTGGACGTCCTGGCTCCATGCCTGCAAAACGCGCCACGGATTGACGGGCCAGCGCCCGCATCATGGCTTGGTCGCCTTGCATGAGCGCTCGCATCAGCATGTTGGCAAGCTCCTCGGGCGTGAGCGCTTCGAGTCCACCACCGCCGGCTCCCCGCCCCTCGCCTTGCCCAAGTTGCGACTGATCCTGTTCATCCCGCCAGAACTCGTCCGCCTGGTCATCCGAGGGATTCACGATGTTGTACTGCGAACCGCGCAGAGAGAAATACACCTCAAAAATCGTCTCGAAGACTCGCCAGTGTGACGAATTCTTTACGAGAGTGGCACCCAAGGCGTACTTGAATGCATCGCGATCCTCGATCGGAATGACCTTGACGGCCTCCATTGCGTCGAGGTTCTCGGTAAGGCTGACGGGCAACCCAGCGCGACGCAGTTCGCCGACGAATCCCGCCATCAGATCAACGACGGGCATCAGCGCAACCTCGGCAAGTCGACCACCATCGACAAAAACCCAAACCTACTCGTCGACCGAGAGCTCTTTGGCAGCCTTCGCGATATCGGTCTGATACTTGAGCAGCACGTGCAGCGTTTCCTTTGCCTGTTGGGCATCGATGTGATCCACCCCAAGCAGGATGAGCGTGCGTGCCCAATCGAGGGTCTCGCTCACTGACGGCGCCTTCTTCAGGTCAAGTTGGCGGATGCTACGAACGATACGAGCGATCTGGTCAGCCAAGTTTGCACTGATGTCGGGCACTTTGGCGAGCACGATTTCTTTCTCGCGCTCCATATCTGGGTAGTCAACGTGGAGATACAAACAGCGACGCTTGAGCGCCTCCGAAAGTTCGCGAGTGTTGTTTGACGTGAGGAAGACCATCGGAATCTGCTTGGCGGTGATGGTGCCGAGCTCCGGAATCGACACCTGGTATTCACTCAACACCTCCAGCAACAGTGCCTCGGTTTCCACTTCGACACGATCGACTTCGTCGATCAGCAGCACCACTGGCTCTGCCGCCGAGATGGCTTCGAGCAACGGACGAGTGAGCAGGAACTCGCTTGAGAAGATGTCGTCGTGAACGGCCGACCATGAATCGCTCTTCTTGTCGGCCTGAATACGCAGCAGTTGCTTTTTATAGTTCCACTCGTAGAGCGCCTTCGACTCATCCAATCCTTCGTAGCACTGCAGACGGATGAGTCGCGCACCCGTGAGTTCGGCGACGCTCTTTGCGAGCTGCGTCTTACCCGTACCCGCCGGGCCCTCGATCAACACGGGTTTGCCGAGTCGTTGCGCGAGATACACCACCCCTGCGATGCCATCATCCGCGAGATAGTTGATGTTCTTCAGACCACTTCGAACCTGTTCGACAGAAGCGAATGCGGCGGTCGAACTCGCCTTTGCAGGTGTAGTCACTCGCGCAAGGCTACTCCGCAGTGCGAATAGCCTAAGTATCGTGCCGGACAAGAAACGGGGACGTGTTTCCAAGACGGCGCAACCTGCCGTGCGCCGACGCGCACCACGCCACAAGCCGAACATCCAGGAGATCTTGGAAATCACGATTGAACTGCTCGAACAGCATGGCGAGACAGGTTTTCGCCTAGAGCACCTCATGGAGCGAACCGGTATCTCCAAGAGTTCGATCTACCTGCACTTCGGGGATCGCGACGGGCTGCTCGCTACTGCATATGGTCTGCGCTTCGAGACCATCGTCGCTGAGAGCATCTCGGGCCTTGAAGCGTTGCTGTCACGCGTGCACGACCCGCGCACCACTCGTGAGGCATTGCGTGCGGCGACTGCGTTCGTAGCGAGCAATGAACGTTTCAAACAACGCCTCGATCGGGCAGTCATCATCGCCGGCACCCGGGGTAGGCCCGAGTTTCGTAAGGCTCTGGCCAAGGCCCAGACTGCACTCACCGATCGTGTTGCACTTCTTCTGACCGCTTCGCAAGAACGCGGACTCATCCAGCTAAAGCATCCTCCGCGGGTCGTCGCTCAGATGATTCAAGCGGTGACTTTCGGGAGGATCATCGCCGAGCTCGAGAATGAGGACACGTTCCAATCGGTGACTGCCTGGATGGCACTCGTCGACGAGATACTCGACCACCTGCTCTTCGACGGCCTGTTAGATGTTTGACCGCTCGCAACTGGCGAGCAATCTCGGTGTTGCCCTAGGCACGCTCGTTTCTCGCCTGACTGGACTCGTCAGAGTCATCGTGTTTGCTGCGGTGATCGGTCAGACTGCGCTCGCCGATGCGTTTGACATCGGCAACAACGCACCAAACGTGGTGTACGAGTTGTTGCTTGGTGGCACGCTGGCAGCTGCGTTGGTGCCGCTCTTCACCCAGTTTCATCAGCGCAACGACCGTGAGGCCACCGCAGCGGTGTTTGGAGTATCGCTTCTCGGAGCCGCCGCCATCACCGCCATCGCGGTGCTATTGGCTCCGTGGATATTCAAGCTGTACTCACTCTCACCTGCGGCAGATGCTGAGGAATTCCACCGTCTTGGCTCGGCACTGACTCGAGTATTTCTGTTGCAGATCTTTTTCTATGCACTCAACGCCCTAGCTGCCGCAGCGTTGAACGCCCGTGAGCGGTTTATTGCAGCAGCCTGGGCACCCGTTGCGTCGAACCTCGTTGCTATCGCAACACTGGCAATCATCTGGAGCTCACATTCGGGCGGCGCGGTAATCCTTGCTGACGCACCCATCGGATCCCAGCTGTTTTGGTGGTTCTCGGCAGGACCAACAGCCGGCATCGCTGTTATGGCGCTCATCGTGTTTGCCGTTGGCATTCGAGTCGGCGCCGTACCTACTCCGAGACTTCGCCTCTCGCACCCAGCAGTACGACAAATGTTGTCCCTCTCAGGCTGGGCCGTCGGATACATCGCTGCGAATCAGGTCGCACTTGTTGTCGTGAAGAATCTGGCTGAGCCAGGTTCTGGTCAACTCGATGCATACGCCAAAGCGATGACGATCTTTCAGTTGCCGCATGGATTGCTTGCCGTGACGATTGCAACCACGAGTGCACCGCTTCTTGCTCGTGCGGTGGCAAACAACGACGCGGTCTCTTTTGCGACGCGATTCGCAGCCAACGCTCGCATGACGGTGCTGCTTACCCTGCCGTGCAGCATCGTGCTGTTTCTGTTCGCAGAGGATGTTGTTCGTCTTCTGCTCGGCTGGGGAGCATTTGACAGCGAAGCGGTGCGGCTTACCGCTGATGCACTCTCTGGCCTCAGCCTTGGGCTAGTTGGGTTCTCGCTCTACCTTTTCGTGCTGCGCGGCTTCTACAGCCACGGCGACACGCGCACACCGTTTTTCATCAATGTGCTGGAGAATGCGCTCAACGTCGTTTTCGCACTTGCCCTCGTTGGCCGCTACGGCGTTCACGGCCTTGGCGTGGCGTTCGCTCTTGCGTATCTCATCTCCGCGGTCATTGCAGTTGGCATGCTGCGACGGGCTCACGGGACCCCGGGATTGCTTGGCCTACTCCGTCGCTAAAAGACGATGAGGTCGTCGCGATGGACGACCTCATGACTGACAGCGTCCGGCAATTCACTGGATTTCTTGCCAGCCCCAGCGCGCGCCTGCACCGCAGTGACACCAACGAGACCTCGCGCGAACACCTCACCGGTGCTGGTCTGAATGTCCACCGTGTCGCCCGCGGCAAACTCCCCCCTCACATCTACAACACCTGCATGCAGCAAAGACACACCTCTCGAAACGAGCGCATTGTGCGCGCCGTCATCAACGATGACCGCCCCTTGCGTTTGTGCCGCAAAGGCGATCCACAGTTTTCGCGCAGTGAGGCGTCGATCATGTGCGATGAAGGTCGTTCCAACACCGGAAGACTCGCTGACTGCATCGACGAGCACATTACGTCGGCGTGCTCGAGCAATGACTGTTCGCACCCCCGACCAACTCGCAATACGGGCAGCCGCAAGCTTTGATGCCATACCCCCACTGCCCCGATCACCTGCCGACACGCCAGCACGCACGCTGAGCAACTCGTCATCCGCCTCTACCCGCTCGATGAGTACGGCCGACTCATCGCGCTGGGGGTCGGCGGTGTAGAGACCATCAATGTCGGTGAGCAACACAAGGACGTCTGCATTCATGCTGTGGGCGACGAGCGCGGCGATGCGGTCGTTGTCGCCGTAGCGGATTTCGTCGCTGGCAATCGCGTCGTTCTCATTGATGATGGGGACGCAGCCAAGGTTGAGCAACCTTGTCAGGGTTTCACGAGCATGCAGATACTGATGGCGGTCAACAAAGTCGTTCGGGACGAGCAACACTTGCGCTCCAACCAATTGATGAGCTTCAAGCGCCGCGTTATACATGCTCATCAGCCGGCTCTGCCCAACGGCTGACAAGGCTTGCAACGTGAGCGTGTCACTCGGTCGTTGCGTCATGCCAAGTGCAGCGACACCGCCAGCAACAGCGCCGCTCGAGACAACAATGACCTCGTGGCCCGAGTCACGCAGTGTTGCAACTTGTGTGCATAAGGCGTGCACCATCGAGATGTCGATTGCGCCACTCGCATCAGTAACCGACGCCGTGCCGATCTTGGCGACGACTCTCATCCGATCTCCGGGGTGTATTCGAAGCTGAACTCTTTGATGTGGATGGTGGCGCCTTCCTTTGCGCCGGCACGAGCCAACAGGCGTGGCACACCTAGACCCGAAAGTCGGTCATCGATGTAGTTGAGTGCATCCGGCGAAGTGAGGTCACTCAGCGCTACTGCGCGCTCAACCGAGCGTCCATGGAGGCGAAACTCGTTGTCCCCCAACTTCTCCACGCGGGTGCCTTCCGGCTCTGGTCGCAACGTGATTTCCGTGTCATCAATTGGCGGCACGCTGCGCGCTGCCTGCACCAAGACTGCGAGCTCTCCGAGCACTTCTCGCACACCGGCACCAGTGACCGACGACATGGTGGGGCGACCTGCAGCTTCCCACCGCTGTTTGGTGTCCGCATCAACCGAATCCAACTTTGTGCCGACAATCAACCGCGGTCGCTCGAGCAACTCGGGACGATACGCCTGCAACTCGCGCAGCAACACCTCAACTTGCTCTTCCGGGGAGATGCCATCCATTGACACAAGATCAGCCAGAATGCACAGCACTCGTGCACGTTCGATATGTCGCAGGAATTGGTGGCCCAAGCCCCGCCCCTCGCTCGCTCCCTCAATGAGCCCCGGGATGTCCGCGATGACGAATTCCGTCTCGGCATCGATTCGCACCACACCAAGGTGGGGTTCGAGCGTGGTGAACGGGTAGTTGGCAATCTTTGGCTTGGCTGCCGAGACAGCGGAGATGAATGTGCTCTTTCCGGCATTCGGGAATCCGACGAGGGCGATGTCGGCCATCAGTTTGAGTTCAAGTTTCAACCAACGCTCAGGGCCATGCTCGCCCTGTTCGGCGAACTTCGGCGCGCGTCGCTTGTTGGTGAGGAAACGAGCATTGCCTCGCCCGCCTTGACCACCAGGGATTGCCTGCCATCGCATGCCATGAGTGCGCAAGTCGGCGAGGATTTCACCGCTGTACAAGTCGCGCACAATGGTGCCTTCGGGAACCTTGACTTCCATGTCTTTGCCACGACGACCGTGCAGATCTTTGCCCATTCCCGAAACACCGTTCTCACCACGTCGGTGCGGATGGTCACGGAAGGCGACCAGCGAAGCCACGTTGTGGTCGGCAATCAGCCATACGGCACCGCCGTCACCACCATCACCACCGTTCGGTCCGCCGTACACCACAGGACCCTCGCGACGAAAACTCACGCAGCCAGCGCCGCCGTCGCCGCCTCGCACGTTGAGCTGCGCTTCGTCGACAAACCCGCTCATGCTCATGAACTCCTGGTGACGACTTCTGCCAATGTGGGGCTGTTAACGCTACAAGCGAAGACCCTTTCCGTATCGTTGTGGCGTGACTTCACGCGCCGAATCGTGGGCCTCGACCATGCATGGTCACACCGATAGCGATGGCATCCGATTCGCTCACGCTGACTCGTGGGCTGGAACGGGGAGAATCGATGTAGTTCCCCGTGATACTCGCGAAGCGCACGAGGCCGAGGTTCTTGCGCCGTTAGCGACTCGCTCATTTGGTGCGGGGAACCGGCAACAGCCCGAAGAGCCCGATCCATACCGTACGTGCTTTGAGCGCGACCGCGATCGCATTCTGCATGCGTCATCGTTCCGTCGACTTGCCGGAAAAACCCAGGTGTTCGTCTTCCCCGAGGACCATCAGCGAACTCGACTCACCCACGCTCTCGAG
>Ga0208594_1000170_pt1 | contig 19990 bp, 18 predicted proteins | sample LakMenEpi14Sep10_FD_150699 | JGI IMG/M metagenome (GOLD analysis project Ga0208594, IMG submission 150699) | Freshwater microbial communities from Lake Mendota, WI - 14SEP2010 deep hole epilimnion (SPAdes) | ecosystem: Environmental > Aquatic > Freshwater > Lake > Epilimnion/Euphotic zone ...
TGCGTGCTCGACTTCGGCTTCGGTACCAGGGTCAAGATTCGAAGTTGCTTCGTCAAGCACAAGCACTGCCGGGTCAACGAGTGCGGCGCGAGCAAGGGCGACCAACTGACGCTCGCCTGCCGACAATCGGCTACCGCGTTCGCGAACTTCAGTATCTAAGCCGTCAGCAAACTGTGCGAAGTGCTCGGTTGCGCCAATTGCGGCAATCGCCGCTTCGATCTCAGCATCAGTTGCATCGGCGCGGGCGATACGCAAGTTGTCGCGGATTGATCCGTTGAACAAGAAACCTTCTTGCGGCACGACGGCGATGCGTTCGCGCAACGACGTCATCGTCGCCATCGTTAAATTGACGCCACCATATTCGACGGTGCCGCTTTGCGGATCATAAAGTCGCGCCATCAATTTTGCCAACGTCGATTTGCCTGCCCCAGTCGGGCCGACGAGCGCAAGTTTTTCGCCGACGCCGACTTTGATTGACACACCGTCTAATGCTGGTGAATCTGCACCCGCATAAGTAAACGAAATATCGGAGACTTTGAGTTCGCCAGTCTTCGGCAAGTCGATTGCCGAATGATGCTCGTCGACTTCGGGTTTCGCATCAAGGATTGCAAAAAGTTTGCTTAATGCAGCACCCGCAGATTGCACCGTGTTGTAAAGCTGCGAAAGTTGTTGCACTGGGTCGAACAAAGTTGACAGCAACAATACGAATGCGACAACAGTGCCGAGTGTGACCGTGCCGCGGTGAGCAAACCAACCGCCGATGCCGATCATCAGCGCGCTGGCGAGAACACCAGAAAATTCAACAAGCGCAAAATACCAAGTTGAAACTCGCACGCTCTTTTCGTGGGCGGCGAACAACGATCGATTCGAGATTTTGAACTTGCGCTTGACTTCGTCTTCTTGGGCGTATGCCTGAATTACGCGCACGGTTGTGATGCCTTCTTGAAGAGCCGAAAGATTTGCGCCAACACGCTCGCGCACAGTGAGATAAGCACGATTAGAGTCGCGCTGAAATTTGATCGACGAGAAAACCAACATCGGCATAACTAACAGCGCGACAATCGTCAATTGCCAACTGAGAAATAGCAACACGACGATCGAAAACACAAGCATTAAAACAGCCGACAAGAACTGCAGCAAACCCCATTGCACGAGTTCTGACATTGATTCGATGTCGGCCGTCATACGCGCAACTAGAACACCGGCTTTGTTGCGATCAAAAAACGCCATCGACTGCCGTTGCATTTGGCGAAACACCGCAAGTCGCAACAATCGCAAGAATGACTCGCCGGCGCGGTTGACGAAAACGAACAACAACCGGCCGAAAACATATGTAAACGAAACGACAATGAGATACAAAACCACTGACAGGTTCAAGGCACCGAAATCACGCGCTCGAATACCTGCATCGATGCCGTGGCGAACAATGACTGGCCCCGACAAAGTCGTGGCTGTTGTGACCATAACGCAACCAAATGCGATATACATCGTCTTGCGAAACGGCGCCGCCATTTTGAAAACACGACCCAAAATTGTGCGGGCTTGGGCACGACTGAGGCGATCTTCGTCGCTTACGCCACCTGCCTGCCACATGCTATTTAGCCGCCACTTTCGCAGTCTCGGTTTTGGCTTGTTGCATACTCGCGAGCACTTCGCGATAGCGAGCATTTGTTGCGACTAGTTCGTCGTGTTTGCCAATCGCCGCAACTGTTTGGTCATCGATGAACACAACACGCGAGGCCAAAGCGATCGTGCCCGGTCGATGGGCGATCACAATCGTGGTACGACCCGACATCACCGTACGCATCGCCTCGCGAATTTCGCCTTCTTTGCTTGGGTCGACCGCACTTGTCGCGTCGTCGAGCACCAACACTCGTGGGTCAGAAATAATCGCACGTGCAATCGCGATGCGCTGGCGTTGACCACCAGAAAGCGAAAAGCCCCGCTCACCGATCACCGTGTCGTAGCCATTTGGAAGTTGCAAAATAAATTCGTGTGCGCCAGCAAGTTTTGCCGCTCGCTCCAAGTCAGCTTGCGCCGCATCGGGCTTAGCGAATGCAATGTTGCTTTTAACTGAATCGTTAAACAACACCGTGTCTTCAAAAACGACACCGATTTGTTGGCGCAACTCTCGTATTTTGAGTTTGCGAACATCAACACCGTCTAAGAAGACGTGACCACTGTTCGTGTCGTAAAAACGCAACAACAACCGCGCGACAGTCGACTTACCCGATGCAGTTGCGCCGACAATCGCAATTGACTCGCCCGCAGCGATTTCAAGATTGAAATTCTTCAGCACGGGTCGCTCGGCGTCATAGCCGAACTGCACATGGTCAAACTTGACCGTGCCAAGTTGTTTGCCGTTTTGCGATGGCAAATCACGTGCGGTTGGCGGGTCGGTAATTGTCGAACTGGTCGACAAAACTTCGTGAATGCGCACAAGCGCCGAAGCCGCGCGCTGACCTAGGGCGATGATCATGCCGACGTTGCGCAATGGCCAAACCAAAAGTGTGAGATAGACATTGAACGCAACCAAATCGCCGATTGAGATTTGACCCGACAAAACTCGATGACCGCCGACGCCGAGCACACCGACTGCGCCGAGCGCTGGCAAAATATCGATCGCCGGCATAAAGTTGCTGCGAATCTTTGCGGCCTTCATCGACTCGGCATAGATATCGTCGGCTTCTTTCGAAAGTTTGTCGAACTGCACTTGCTCGGCGCCAAAACCTTTGACAACACGCACGCCTGCGACTGACTCTTCAACGACGTTGGCAAGTTGTGCCTGTTCTGCCTGCACAGCAAGCGATGCCGGATGGATGCGATTGCTAAATCGGCGCGCCGAGAGATTGACGAATGGCAACGGCGCCATCGCCACGATCGCCAAAATCGGATCGGTGATGAACAAGATCGTCGCGACGGCAACTATTTGAATCACGTTCGACATCGTGATCGGAATCATCACAATGAATCCCTGAATTTGCATCAAGTCGCTTGAGGCGCGACTCATCAACTGGCCAGTTTGAGCCTTGTCGTGATAGCCAATATTGAGATCGAGAACGTGACTAAAAAGTCGTTCACGCAACAGCGTTTCAGCCCAACGGCTTTCGCGAAATGCAACGTAACGACGAAAGCCAGACAAAATGCCGGTGAGCACACCAAGCCCCGCGATGATTAATGACCACTTCAATAACGGTCCATTTTTTTCAATGCCATCATTGATCGCGAGTTTTGTAACTTGCGGAATTGCAACTTTGAATGCTGCCCAAGATGTGCCAATGAGACCGCCGATAATTAGATTGCGACGTTGGTCGCGCAACAACCCACGAAGTAGTTTCCAGCCTTCGCTGCGTTGGGCTTGCTCAAATTCGAGGCGCGCCGATACCTCTGAGTCTGTTTCGCTCACCGACATCGATTAACTCGCGCTCGGCGAAAGAGTTTCAACGCACTGCCAGAAATTAACTTCGGGGTCAAAGGCGACAATTGCCAGCGATGAAGTTGTAACACCATTGTCGAAATATTTCTTAATTGTCGCACGACACTTTTCGACACTTCCATGCACAAATAACTGATCGACAACTTCGTTGGGTATGGCTGCGACCGCACCTTTGCGATCGCCCGCCTTCCAGAGATCCCACATTTGTTGCAGCATTTCACCGCGACCAAGCCATTTGTGAAACTCGGCGTAAACAGGCACAGTTAAGTAAGCGGCGATCAAACGCTTTGCCGATTCGCGAACAAGGTCGGCGTTTTCGCTCGGGCAGACAAAAATTCGTGCGACGATTTCGCGTTCGCCAGGGTTTTGAGATTTTTTTGCTGCTTCGTTTACTACGGCGGCGACTTTTGTTACATCGTCAGCCGACAACCAGTTGATGATCGCACCGTCGGCTTCGCGACCGGCAAGTTTCAACATGCCTTCGCGCAATGCCGCGACCAAAATTTGTGGCTTTACTTCAGGACGAATGCCAAGGCGAAACCCGTCAATGTTAAAAGTGTCGTATTGCTTGGTAATTTTCTCGCCCGTCAATGCATCTTGCAAAAATCGCACAACATCACGAACTTTTTTATACGGCTCAACAAACGGAATTGCATTCCATTTTTCAATAATCACATTGCTCGACGAACCGATACCGATTGCAAATCTTCCGGGCGCTGCATCAGCCATCGTCGCCACACTTTGCGCCATCAGCGCCGGCGAACGCGTATACGCCGGCACGATCGCAGTGCCGAGTCGCAGTCGCGGCTCCCATGCGGCGGCCATCGCGAGTGGCGTGAATGCATCGGCGCCATCAGCTTCTGCTGACCAAATGTCGGTGTACCCGAGATCCGCAAGTTTTTTATAATTTTCGCGCTGCGCGTGCAAGTGGCCGGGCAACGGCACTGTCATTCCGGGTCGTTGTTGCACGGGTTAATTCTTCCACTTTCGTGCTTTGCAACTCTGACTGGCGGTTGCCATCAACGTGCCGTCTTCGGCAAACATATTCACGCGGCCATGCCCAAAACCGCGGTCAATCGCGTCTATATATATGTCAAGCAGCACCCATTTTGTTGGCACAAGTTTGACAATGCGGATTGTGTTGTCGAGGCTGTTGCCACCCGCAGCCAAGCCCAACGCCTGACCGATTGCCATCGGCACGAAGTCACCGAGAATGCCGAGTGCCGTCGCATCGACATCTTCAATCAACGCGGGAATATGCGCCCACATCACGACATTTCCGTCACTTAACGTACCGTCGAGTTGCGCAAGTGATCGACCTTTGACAACGCGCTGTTGCAACGAGTCGTGAATTGTGCCAGGCGAATCATGAATGTGTTGACGCGCAGGTGTTTGCTCTGGTGATGGTGCTTGTGGCATCTTTGCAAACTGCCCTGCCGCATCAAAGTTGCGATCGCCAAGTGCGGCATTAACAGTGAGAATTTCTCGGTCACCGACACGAGCAACCGCACGACCTTGCGTAATTTGTGGACCATTCACAACGAGCGTGACGTCGATAGTCACGAGTTCGTTGGTTTTAGCAAACGACAAATATTGTGCCGTCGCCCAAACCAGGTTGCGTTGCGAGACTGTTTCAAGTGCGCTGATGCAAGCGCCGAGACCCGCGCCGCCAAACAAGAACGAACCACCAGTCGAGATTCGAATATCGACTGGCATTTCGAATTTTGTGGTCTCACCGATGCGATTTAAACCGAGAAAACTGCGACTATCCACCTCTTCACTCTATTTATTTGGGTAGCCCGCCGACTAGTTTTGCTGTATGGCAGATGTCCCATGGCGCGGTGATGCGGTCTCGTTAGTTGAGGCGTTTCGCAGCGGCGAGCGCTCGCCTGTCGAAGAATTGCAAGCAACTCTTGCCGCAATCGATGCGAGCAACTTGAATGCATTTTGTTTTCTCGATCGTGAAGCCGCTGAACGCGACGCAAAAAATGCCGACGTCTCATTGCCATTTGGTGGTGTGCCATTCGGTGTTAAAGAACTCGACTCGGTTGCAGGTTGGCCCGACACTGAAGCGAGCATGGTGTTCAAAGATCGGCGCGCGACAACAACCGACACACAAGTGAATCGAATTTGCCGTGTCGGCGGCGCCGTGCGAATCGGTCAGACGAACGCCAGCGAATTCGGCGGCGTTAATTTAACGCGGACAGTTTTGCACGGCGCAACTCAAAATCCGTGGAAACATGGTCATACCCCTGGTGGGTCATCAGGCGGCAGTGCGTCGGCAGTTGCTGGTGGTCTAGTGAGTTTGGCCACAGGTGGCGATGGTGGCGGATCAATTCGTATACCTGCGGGCTTCACGGGCTTGGTCGGATTAAAAGCGACGTTCGGTCGAATTCCGCGTGGGCCTGGTGCGTCGAACGGAAATTTAACAACTGTGATCGGTTGCATGTCGCGCAGTGTGCGTGACACCGCGCGATGGTTCGATGTCGCCAACGGTCACGAAGCGCACGACCCGCTGAGCTTGCCTCGCGTTTCAGGATGGGAAGCTGGCCTCGGCACAATTTCAACTTCGGGTTTGCGCGTTGCAGTTGTTTCGAATTTCGGTGGCGGTGTTGTTTCGCCGGCGATGTGGCAAGTTATCGAAAATGCTGCTGAAAACTTGATCAAAGTTGCTGGTCTGAAGCGACGTGACTCGGTCGATATGTCGTTGCCTCGACTCGGTGCCGCCTGGTCGATAACCGGTATGGCAGCGATTCAATTTCAACTCGGTGACCAATGGCCAGCGTGCGCCGATCAACTCACGCCCGAGATTCGCTACGGCGTTTCGCGCACCGAAAATTTGTATGGCACTGAGGCGCGCGGCAGGTTCGAGAAGCGACGCATCGATTTGAATAATCGCATGGCACAAATTTTCAGTGAAGTCGATTTGATAATTACAGCGAGCAACCCTGATGTTGCATTCAATGCTGAAGGACCGTTGCCTGACACTTTCGGTGGCATTGTTGCGGGCGCGGGCAACAACGGTGTGCTGACATTTCCGGCAAACATTTATGGCAACCCCGGCATTTCGGTGCCAGTTGGTTTCGTCGATGGCCTACCAGTCGGCATGCAAATCATGGCTCGCCACTTCGAAGAGCCACTGCTGCTCGAACTCGCCCTCGCCCTCGAGCGCACCAACCCCTGGCCCCTCACCACCCCATAATCCGCTCAGTTTTTCTCGCCTCGACTCTTTTTAAATAGGTCGATATGCAATGAATCTTTTTCGCGGTTAGTGGCTGCTTTGAGTTCAAGCCACTTTTCAATTGAAATTACATGTACGTCAATATTTTCGACATTCACCAACGCGCTGCTAATTACCAGCTCATCAAAACCTCTCACTGATCCGTCGGGTTTAAAAACTAAGTCAAGCAAACCAAACTTCGTAATCAAGTGCAAAGTTTCGTATTGAGACCAATTAGAAATTGGATGCCGCGGAAACCAGGTGCCATAATCGCCTGCTGTTGCTAGCGCTGCATCAATTTCGTCAAAAACTTTTGCAAGGCGTGCGAGATTTTCAAGGCTTCGTGATGGCGTTATATCGAGATCGACCGTTGCCGGCATCGGTAGACGATGAAGCTGTGCAGCTACGCCACCAATGACGACAAAATCGACAGCGTTGCGTGTTAACGCCGCGATCAATTCAGTGAGACGTAGTTGCGGCTCAGCGGCCAAGTCGAGCGAGGCGAACACGCTCTCGCTCTTTGGCGTTGAACTCTTCTAAAACTTTTGGATCAAGAGTTTTCTCAAACTGCTCACGAGTAATCGTGTGGGTGTCAGGGCCAGACAAACCAATGCGTAGGTCTGAACCCGCAGCACGAATAATGCGCAACAACGTATCTAACGTCGGCGAGCGCGTGCCGGCTTCGTACATCGAAATTGCCGCCTGGCTCGTCTTTGCTCGTCGCGCAAGTTCTGCCTGTGAAAGTTTCGCATCGCGTCGCGCACGACTAATCAGGCTTCGCGAAAACACTTCTTTCGGCACTTTGTCATTATATCGGATTAGATATACAGCATTTTCAATCATGTCCACGATGTGTGCGGGTTTTGCCGCTCGCGGGCGGCACGCAAGCCGAGAGAATTAGAGCGCGAGGGTGGCGCGGGCGACAAGGTCGGTGCCGAACGCAGTGAGAATTGCCAGATAACTCAAACCTGTCGCCGCCATCACCGCCGAGTAACTACGTTCTTTCAACGCCGCACGAGTGAAAACTGCAAGCACGCCAGTCAATGCAGCACAACCCAACCAGAAATATCCGAGAATGCCGTTCCATCCGTCGTCGATTGATCCGTTCAACACGCTGATCATGCCCGTCGGCAAAATCATGACCACAACTTCGAGCGGCCAAATAAACAAAACCGCATTCGTCAATTCGTTAAGCAGCTTTCGCGTCATGCCCGGCTGCACCAAATACCAATGACCGAGCAACATCAAATCTGTGACCGCACCAAGAAACGCCGCGCCAACGAGCACACGCAACAAATCGACAACCCCGCCACCACTTGCGACAACCGAACCAATTAAGCCGACTGCACCAACCGCGACTGCAATCAGATCAGTTCGCGATTCACGCTTGGCAAAAGTTGCAAATGCAATACCCGCAACCGCGACGCCTGCAACTTCACGGATCAATACTCGATCAAAATAGAAACCCGCGACAACACCGAGCGCCGCCAACACGCCATAAGTCGCGCGCAACAACTTCGAGTAACCCAACGAAATTTCTTTGCTGCGCAGCGTGAACCACAAAAACGCGAGACCGCCCGTCGACCATTGCAATAAAAATGTCGCGGCGTCGAGACGCATTAATTCAAAATCACAAGTGAATGATCGACGTTGTTCATCGACAACGGACCAGCATCCGTAGCAACGACGATGTCTTCAAGTCGCATGCCCCACTTGCCCGGTAGATAAATGCCCGGCTCGACACTAAATGCATGCCCGGCGGCAATCGGCAATTTATTGCCGCTGACCATGTACGGCTCTTCGTGCGCTTCCATACCGATGCCATGACCAGTTCGATGGATGAAAAAATCGCCGAAACCAGCATCGTCGATAACTTTTCGCGCCGCCGCATCGACCGACTCGCAAGTCGCGCCCACAACACCGGCTGCAACACCTGCAGCCTGCGCCGCGCGCAGCACCGAATATGCGCTCGTGATTTTTCGTGAAGGCTCACCGATATAAACGCATCGCGTGATGTCGCTGCAATAGCCGTTCATCGTGCCGCCAAAGTCGCACAGCACAATTTCATCTTGCTTGATGACTCGCGAACCTGGGTGGTGATGCGGGCTCGCCGCGTTTTCGCCAGCGGCAACAATCGCAAAGTTAACAACATCGTGACCTTCGGCAATCAGTCGCGCCGAAATATCGGCTGAAACTTGGGATTCAGTGCGGCCGACTAACGCGATGTCGCCAGCCTGAAGTTGCGTCGCCACGCGATCTGCCGCTGCACCAGCGGCCTGCAACGCTGCAATCTCATCGGCGTCTTTTGCCATTCGCAACGAACCAACAACATCGACTGCGCGAACAAAATTGACACCTGATACAAAACCCATCAACTCAACCAAGAATCTCGCCCACATTTGATCACCGATTGCGATTCGCTTAGCGCCACCAAGATGCTTGGCGACAATTTCGACTGGGTTTTCGGTTTCACCCCACGGCACGACTTTGAAAACGTCATCAAATGGCGTTACTCGCGGTGCTTCGAGTCGTGGCACAACGAGCGCTGCCACCGAATCATGAGTAACCACAAGCATCGTCAGACGCTCGAGTGGCATCGCGTAATAGCCAGTCAAATATGGCAAGTCATGACCAACACTGAGCAACGCCGCATCAATTGATTGGCTCTTCATTGCTTGGCGAACTCGCGCTAAGCGCGATGCATAAAGTGCGCCACCAATTGCAGTCATATTCTCACTCTAACGAGCGCACACGCGGGCTAAGGCAAGCTAACGCGAGCCAACTTGAGCCAAGCGAACAACAACTGGTTCGCCGCTCGCTTGCGCTGTTGTGCTTTCTGCGGCTTGCTTTGCGTGATAACTCGAACGCGTCAACGGACTTGCTTCAACATGTTTTATGCCAACTTTCACGCCGAACTTTGCATAATACGCAAACTCTTGCGGATCAGCCCACCGCGCAACTGGCAGATGCTCGATCGAAGGCCGCAAGTATTGACCGATCGTCACGATCTGAACACCAACTGCTGCGAGGTCGATCAGTGTTGCTTCGACTTCTTCTTTTGTTTCACCAAGACCAAGCATGAAACCAGATTTCGTTACGAGACCCGCAGCACTTGCACGCGCCAAAACCGAAAGACTTCGTGCATAGCCGGCCGATGGACGCACTTCGCGCTGCAATCTGGCGACCGTCTCAATGTTGTGATTCAAAACATCTGGGCGCTCAGCAAACAAAGCTTCAATTGCATCGGTGCCTTTTGCATCTGAGATGAGTGTTTCAACACGTGTTGACGGTGATGCGATTCGAATTTCACGAATGCACTGTGCGACATGACTCATTCCACCGTCGGCGAGATCGTCGCGTGCAACCATCGTTAACACTGCGTGTTCAAGTTTCATTTTTGCCACCGCTTGTGCGACACGAACCGGTTCGTTTGCGTCGGGCGCTAGTGGTTTGCGCGTGTCAATCAAACAAAAACCACATGCGCGAGTGCAACGCTCGCCGAGCACCATCATCGTGGCTGTGCCGTCTGCCCAACACTCTGAAAGATTCGGGCAACCAGCTTCTTCGCAAACCGTAACGAGATTCAAGTCGCGCAAAGTTTTTTTCGTCGCCAAAACTTCTGGACCGTGATTGACATGAGGTCGTAGCCACTCGGGTTTGCGCGCCGAAATCTGCACGTTCGCACTCGCCACTGAGCTTGCCGTTGTGGCGGCCGCACCAGACGACCAAGCAACATCGTGACGATCAAACTCGCCACCAGCAAAACGCTGCGCGGCAAGCACGCTGACGACATCGGCAACTTCTCGCACCGTCAAATCAAAACCAAGTTCATGAAGCGACGTAACGCCATGTTCAGAAATGCCGCATGGCACGATGTGTTCGCGCATAAAAGCCAAATTGGTCGAAACATTTAACGCAAACCCGTGCATTGTTCGCCCGCGCGACACTCGCACACCAATTGCGCAAATCTTTTTTGGTTCGGCACTTTGTACATCAACCCACACACCTGGGTAGCCGACGAGTCGACCAACATTTTGAACGCCAAGATGTAAAAGCGTGTCGATAACTAGTTGTTCGACATTGAAAACATATGCCTGCATGTCGGCTGGACCGTTAGCGCCGTGCTTCGGCGCCAAATTCAAAATCGGATAAACAACTAGTTGCCCCGGACCGTGATATGTGATGTCGCCGCCACGATTGACTTTGACTAGTTCTGCCCCAACCTGTTGTGGTTCGCACTTCAAGTTTTTCGCCAGATCAGCACTCGGCCCATAGGTAAAAACATGTGGATGTTCGAGCATCAACAGATGTTGCCGCGACGAATGTTTGAACATCGCGCTTTGCACAGCAAGCGCTTCGCGATACGGCACCTTGCCGAGCCAGCGCACATTTAACTTTGACGCGACGTCAGATTTTTCGCGCGACACGATTTAGATCTCCGCTGACCAGTCCTGTGTTTCAAGAACGCGTTTGACTTTTGACAAGAACCCTGCGGCGTATGCGCCGTCGAATGCGCGGTGATCCCAACTCATTGCCAAGTTGCCAACCGGGTGAATCGCGATGCTCTCAGAGCCATCTGACAATCTGGCGACAACAGGCTTTCGAACAATTGCATCTGTCGACATGATTGCGACTTGCGGTTGATTGATGATCGGCATCGTCAAAACTGAGCCGGCCGAGCCGTTGTTTGAAATTGTGAATGTGCCACCCTGAATTTCATCTGGCGTAAGTTTTCGTGCACGAGCACGAGTTGCCAGATCAGAAATTTCACGGGCGATCGCACGCAAGCGTTTGCCATCGGCGCTGCGAACAACTGGCACGAGCAAACCGTTGAACTCGAGGTCGACAGCGATGCCCAGGTCAACATAGTTGTGCACGACCAAACTGTCGCCTTCGATGCTTGCGTTCAAATTTGGATATTCAGCCAATGCGTCGACGATTGCTCGCGCAATAAACGGCAAGTATGTGAGTGTGAAACCTTCTGATTGTTTGAACTGATCTTTTACTTCGCTGCGCGTTGCATCGACATTTGCATAGTCAACTTCAACGACGCTAAACGCGTGTGCACTGACAGCCTGCGACATGATCATGTGCGACGCAGTGAGTTTGCGAATCTTCGAGAGCGGCAAAACAGTTTCGCGTTCTGACGGTGCGGTGAACTTTGCAGGTGGTGCTGATGCGGCGACAGGCGCTGGCGCCGGTGTTCGCGCAACTTGCGGTGCGGGTGCAGGTGCTGGCGCGACAGGTGCAGGTGCGACTGGCACAGCTTGCGAAGCCGAAACTTGTGGCATTGGCGCTGGTTGCACAACTGGTGCCGGCGCTTGTGCGACTGGTGTTGAACCAGTTCTGTCGATGAAATCTAAAACATCTTCACGAGTGATTCGACCACCAGGGCCAGTGCCAACGAGAGCGTTTACATCGATGCCGTGATCGGCAACTAGGCGACGCACGACTGGTGAAAGAAGTTTGTTTGAAACATTTGGCGCGATCGCCGTTCGCGTTGCAGTTGCAACCGCTGCGGCTGGTCGAGCGACCGGCGCTGGCGCAGGCGCTGGTGCTGGTGCTGGTGCAGGCTGAGCGACAGGTGCTGGCGCTGGTGCAGGCTGAGCGACAGGTGCGGGTGCCGGCGCAGGCGCCGGTGCAGGTTGAGCAACAGGTGCTGACGCGGGCGCTGGCGAAACAGGCGCAGCAGCCGCATTCGCCGCACCAACAACTGCAATCACAGTGCCGACCGGAACTGTGTCGCCTTCATTAACTCGAATTTCAGTGAGCGTGCCAGCAACAGGTGACGGCACCTCTGTATCAACTTTGTCGGTTGAGACTTCGAATAACGGTTCGTCAGCAGCAACAGTGTCACCAACTTTTTTGAACCAACGAGTAATCGTGCCTTCGGTGACGGTTTCGCCAAGTTGCGGAAGTGTGATGTCAGCCATTTGATTTGCTCTCTATCTCGTAAATACTAGTTTTTTCGCACGGCACGACGCTCGGTTTGTCATGCGTTGAAGCTTCTGCCAGTTAGCGAAAGAACAGTTTCACCAAAGAGTTCGCTCAAACTTGGGTGCGGCATTATGAATTCGGCGATCTCGTCGACTGAAGCCTCCCAGTTGACAGCCAAATAACCGGCAGCCAACTGCTCTGTCACCCATGGACCAACCATGTGCACACCCAGAACTTGACCGGCTGAACCGTCACGATTTTTCTTTGCGATCACTTTCACGAGTCCATCGGTTTCTCCGAGAATCATCGCACGTGAGTTTGCACGAAACTGATGTTTAGCGACAACAACATCATGACCAGCAGCACGTGCTTGCTCTTCTGATGGCCCAGCCCACGCAACTTCTGGATGACAATAAATTGCCCATGGCACTCGGTCATACATAACTGGTGAAACACTTTCGCCGCGCATGTGTTTGACAGCCAAAATTGCTTCGGCATACGCAACGTGTGCGAGTTGTGGCGTATTAATAAGGTCGCCGATCGCATAAACATCTGGCTCGCCAGTTCGACAATATTCGTCGACCACGACAAAACCACGATCGTCAACTTTCACGGCAGTGCCCTTGAGTCCGAGTTCGTCAGCAAACGGTCTGCGACCAATCGACATGATTACAACATCACAAACAACTGGGTCGCCAGAGGCAAATGTAATTTGCGTCGAACCATCAGGTTGCTTGCTCTGGCCGGCAACAACTGCCCCAGTGAGAATTGCAATTTTCTTTTTCGCAAAAGTTTTGACAACGACATTGGCCACATCGGGGTCGAGCCCTGGCAAAATTTTTGGCGCACCTTCGATAACCGTGACGGCCGAACCCAGGTCGGCGAAAGTTGATGCAAACTCACAGCCAATTGCGCCACCACCGATGATTGCAATGCGCTTTGGAATTGTGCTCAACATCAAAACTTCGTCTGATGTCATTATTGACCCACCGATTGGGAAACCTTTTATAGTTCGCGGCACCGAACCACTTGCAAGCACAATTTTTGATCCTTGGATTTTTGTTGTTGTGCCGTCAGCCATCGCAATGTTCACTGTGCGATTTGCTTCAAGTGAACCCGTACCCAAGAAATATGTAACTTTCTTTGACTTTGTAAGGCCCGTCAAACCTTTGACGAGGCCGTCGACGATGCGTGCTTTTCGCGCCTGACTAACGGCGAAGTCAATGCCAGTTGAACTCGCATTGATGCCGAACTCTGATGCGTGAGCTACGTGTCGATTCGCTGCAGCAGTTTCGAGAAATGCTTTTGCCGGAATGCAACCGCGATTTAAACAAGTGCCACCGATTGTGTCGCGTTCAATTAACGCAACTTTCATGCCCGCCGATGCTGCGTAAAACGCGGATGCGTAGCCACCAGGACCTCCACCGATTACGACGAGATCAAATTGGTCTGCCAAGGGGTCTCTTTCTGCGATTTGCCTTATTTATCGTAGCCGTCAGCGTCAAGATCGCGTCAAAGGCTCAGCGTGACATGAGAAACAATTGCACTGAGCCTGCCAACAAAATGGCAACTCCGCAGAGAAGCGAGACAAAGATCAGCTTTCGTGTGCTCACGACTTCAAATACTAGGGCACACAAGGCAAATTCGCCCCACCACATTGCAAATGCGTCAAGCAGTTACTCTGATAAGTGGATGTACTCACCAAAAAAATTCACTCGCAATTTAGTTTTGGTATTTTCACTTTTGCTTGTCTCAAGTTGCGGTCCTGATGGTTCGACAACGACTGCTGAAACTGAATCAACCGAAATTGCCGCAGCAGTCGATTCAACAAACGCGACAGGCACTTCGACGATCGACGCAAAGGCTCAATTCACTGCCACGCTTCTTAGCGGCGCAACTTTTGATAGCGCAACTGTTCTGCAATCTCAACCACTCGCTCTTTGGTTTTGGGCGCCCGGTTGACGGGCTTGCAAATCTGAGTCATCCTCGGTCGAGGCTGCATACAAAACTTTCAAAGGCAAAGTGCAAGTCACCGGCGTCGCATGGAATGGCAGCGGCGGCGACATGCAAGATTTCGTAAATGAAAACGGTCTTTCGTTCACCAACATCAACGACGAACCAGGCGAAATTTTCGCGCGCTTCAATGTGCCCTATCAACCGGCATGGGTGTTTATCGCCAAAGACGGCACAGTGACGACAAGAATTGGCGTGCTTTCAGATGAAGAGTTAGAGCAAGAGTTAACAAAGTTGGCTACAAGCTGATGGGTATTCGATCTTTTGGCAAGCGACTGACTGCCGACAATCTCGAAATCGATTCAGAGCGGCTTTGCGAACGCTTTAAAGAATACGACTTTGTCAATATCGCTGACTCACAAGTTCGCACTCGCACAAAACTTGCTGGAGAAATCAAACGCATGCGCATTAAACCGCGCAGTGGTGTGCCCGCTGTCGAACTCGTGATTAACGATGGCACCGGCGAAGCAACAGTTATTTTCAGCGGCCGACGCAATATTCCGGGTGTCGATCATGGCAAATGCATCATGGTTGATGGTGTGCCACATCGCGACGGCGGTCGCACTGTGATTTTGAATCCGGCTTACACCCTGCTCGGGTAATCGTTCAGCCGATCAAGATTTTTTGAATCGCTGTTTCAGCGTCTTCGGTAATCAACACCATTACTTCGTCACCTGCGCGCAAAATCGTGTCGCTCTCGGGCACCAAAACAACTTGGTCACGCACAATCGCCACAACGGTTGCACTTCGCGGAAACTTCAACTCTTTCAAAGTCTTGTTGCACGCCGGCGATTCTTCGGCCAAAGTAACTTCGGCGAGTTCGGCTTTGCCGCCCTTGAAGTCCATAAGTTTTACGAAGTTGCCAACCGAAACCGCTTCTTGAACCAGGCTCGTAATCAAGTGAGGTGTTGACACCGCGATGTCGATGCCCCACATCTCGTTAAACATCCAATGATTTTTCGGATTATTAACACGCGCGATCACGCGTGGCGCGCCAAACTCTTGTTTTGCCAACAACGAAACAACCAAATTGTCTTCGTCGTCACCAGTTACGGCAGCGACAACTTCTGCGTCTGCGGCGCCGGCTGCGCGTAGCACTTCGACATCGCATGCATCGCCGAGATGCCATCGAACACCTTTGGCTTCTTCTTCTTTGCCATAGTTGCGCACGACGGCGCGATCGTTTTCGACAACAACAACATCATGACCGGCAGCAACAAGTTGCTCGGCTGTGAATCGACCAACACTGCCGCCACCTGCGACTACAACTTTCATGACTTGCCCCGCTTTAAGAGCTCGTCAAGCGAATTGACCGAATCTTTTTCAACTGTGAAATAAGCAATGTCACCCTGTTGAACGAGAGTCTTCGAATCTGGGATGACCGCCGCGCTCAAACGGCGCAACGCCGAGATACGAGCACCCTTGATTTCGAGCTCGAGAACTTTTTCGCCAACCAAAGTGTCAGGAAGAGTTCGCTCAACAAGAACGACTGACGAACTCGGGTCGGTCCACTCAACTGCCGGTAAGTCTGGCAAAATTCTGCGAAGAATTCGGTCTGATGTCCACTTCACCGTGGCGACAGTCGCGATGCCAAGACGCTCATAGATTTCGGCGCGCTTCGGGTCTGAAATTCGAGCGACAACGTTTTCGATACCGAAACTTTCGCGAGCAACTCGAGCGACCAAAATATTCGAATTGTCACCATTAGTAACAGCAGCAACTGCGCTGGCTTTTTTGATGCCAGCCTGCTCGAGAACATCGCGATCGAAACCGATGCCTGTGATTGTTTGACCAGCGAAATTGTCGCGAAGGCGAAAAAACGCATCTGACTTGCGATCAACAACGGCAACACTATGACCTGAAGAAATAAGGCTTAATGCGAGAGTAGAACCAACTCGCCCACAACCGACAATCACTACATGCACGGGTTTCAGCCTACGTCAATGACTGCGTCAAATACTGGCAGTTGTGCGAGGATAGAAGACCGAAATGGTGATTTCTCCGTCTGCACTTAAGCGTTTCTTTATCGGCAAGCCAATTGCCAGTTCTGAAGACGCACATCACCGACTTTCAAAAAAGATTGCACTGCCAGTCTTTGCAAGCGATGCGATTTCGAGCACTGCATATGCGACCGAAGAAATTCTGATCGTATTTTTGTCGCTAGCGGCCGTCGGCATGACAGCGTTCGACAACTTGGTGCCAATTTCAATTCTCGTAATTTTGCTGTTAGCGATCGTTGTCAGTAGTTATCGACAGACGATCTACGCGTACCCGAAAGGTGGCGGCAGTTACGTGGTGTCGCGCGAAAATCTCGGCCGCTCACCTTCGCTTGTTGCTGGTGCATCAATGCTCGTCGACTACATCTTGACGGTTGCTGTATCGGTCAGCGCGGGCGTCGCGGCAATTGTTTCGGCGTTTCAAAACTTGGCGCCATACCGAGTTGAACTCTGCGTCGGATTCATAGTTGTCGTGACGCTTGCAAACCTGCGTGGTATTAAAGAATCTGGGGCTCTTTTCGCACCACCTACATATCTATATGTATTGAGTCTTGCCTCGCTGATTATCGTCGGTTTATACAAGGTCTACTTTCAAGACCTCGGGCCAATTGATCACTCTGACGCATATGCCCAAGAGCTGTTATCAGGCCAAAAAACACTCACACTCTTTTTCTTTCTTAAAGCATTTTCGTCTGGTGCCGTCGCTTTGACCGGTATCGAAGCAGTTGCCGACGGTGTGCCCGCATTCGAAAAGCCTGAGGCAAAAAACGCTTCCAAAACTTTGATGTGGATGGCCGTAATTCTCGGTACTTCATTTTTGGGTTTGAGCGTGCTCGCTCAAAAGATTCAACCGATCAAAGACCACGAAGGCGAGATAAAAATCACAGCGCTAGCGCAAATGGCCGAGCAGGTCTATGGCGGCCGCAACATATTTTTCTACATCACACAATTTGCAACATTCGGAATTTTGATCTTGGCCGCGAACACTGCGTATGCCGATTTTCCGAGATTGTCTTCAATTATTGCTAGAGACAATTTTTTGCCGCGCCAGTTAATGAACCGCGGCGACCGACTCGTCTTCTCGAACGGAATCATCTTTCTCGGCATAGCGGCCAGCGTCCTTGTAATTTCATTCGGCGGCATCGTCAATGCTTTGATACCTCTATATGCAGTTGGAGTTTTCACCGGTTTCACACTCAGTCAATTCGGCATGCTCGTGCGTCATCGAAAACTCAAAGAACCTGGTTGGCAGCTACGCGCCTTCTTTTCTGGGGTCGGCGCACTTACTACTTTTTCTGTTGCCGGCATCGTCGTTGTTGTGAAGTTCACCGATGGCGCATGGATTCCGGCTGTTGTAATTCCGACGATGATGGCGATTTTCTTGGCTGTCAATCGTCACTACACACGAGTGCGATCATTTCTGCGAATCGAAGAGGGTTACATTGCGCCGCGCCGCACACACACAGTTCTCGTTCTAGTTGGTTCAGTTAACAAAGGTGTTCTGCAAGCAGTGAAATACGCCGAGAGTTTGCGCCCAGACAGATTGCTTGCGTTATCGGTTGTCGGCTCGCCAGAAGAAAAAGCAAAACTTGTTGATGACTGGGCAAAATACGGCATGACCGTCGAACTCGAAACTCTTAACGACGACTTCAGAAACTTGACCGACACGATTTTGACGCACATTAATCGCATCGACAACGAAGACAGCGACGACATCATCACTGTTGTCATCCCCGAATTTGTGACGGCGATTCGCTCGCAATGGTTGCATAACCAGTCGGCGCTAGCGATCAAAGCACGCCTGCTCTACCGTAAAAATACTGTTGTCACATCGGTGCCAATCGTTATTGAGTAACTAGCATTGCCGCTATATGAAAATCATTGTTTCTGGCGCGAGCGGTCTGATCGGTCAACCTCTTGTTGCAAGCCTTCGCAAACACGGCCACGAGGTCGTGCAACTCGTTCGTCGCACACCGCGAGCTAACGAAAGTCAATGGAACCCGAGCGCGGGCCAACTTGATGTTGCCGTGCTTGAAGGGTGCGATGCAGTAATTCATTTGTCGGGCGCTGGCATTGGCGATCGCCGATGGACTGCAAAATACAAGCAAGAACTGCTCGACAGCCGAACCAAGAGCACATCGCTACTAGCGACAACGATTGCCAAGTGCAACAAAAAGCCGAGCGTTTTCTTGTCTGGCTCGGCAATCGGCATCTACGGCGCACGTGGCGATGAGCAGTTAACCGAGCAGTCGAGTCACGGTGAAAGTTTCTTGGCTGAAATTTGCAAAAAGTGGGAAGCCGCAGCAAAACCGGCGATTGATGCTGGCGTGCGCACCGTGTATCTGCGCACTGGCATTGTGCTGACGCCTCTTGGTGGCGCGCTAAAGAAACAACTGCCTCTTTTCAAACTTGGACTTGGCGGAAAATTCGGCAACGGCAAACAATGGCAGAGTTGGATCTCATTAGATGATGAAATCGCCGCGATCGAATTTTTATTAACTGCAAACATTTCGGGTGCCGTTAACTTGACTGCGCCAAACCCAGTTACCAGTGCAGAGTTCACCAAGTCTTTGGCTCGGGTGTTGAAGCGCCCGGCAATTCTGCCGATTCCAAAATTTGGACCAAAACTCTTGCTCGGTAGCGAACTCGCCGAGGCTTTATTGTTCACTGGTCAACGAGTGATGCCAACTGAATTGCAAAAGTTGGGTTTTGCTTTTCAGCACTCGACAATTGACGTTGCGTTGCGCGCTCTGCTCAACAAATGAACCAACTGCCAACGCGCGTTGATGCCGTTGTCATCGGTGCGGGTTTGGCGGGTCTAGCGGCCGCACGGCAGATAAAAAGTCGTGGCAGATCTGTAATCGTTGTCGAAGCACAAGACGGCGTCGGTGGTCGTGTGCGCACCGACAAAGTCGACGGTTTTTTACTCGATCGCGGATTTCAGGTTTTACTGACTGCGTATCCTGAATTAAAAACTCAAATTGACATGAGTGCACTCGATTTAAAAATGTTTAGTTCTGGTGCGCTCGTGATGCGAGATGGTAAATCATCGGTTGTCACCGACCCATTTCGTGAACCACGACGTGCAGCAGCGACAGTCTTCGCGCCCGTCGGCACACTTACAGACAAGTTGCGCATCGCCGCGTTGCGCTGGCGAGTTATGCACCGCAACGCACCGAAAATTTTGAAGAGTGACGATGTGTCGACCACCCAAGCTCTGCGAGATTTGGGCTTTTCAGAGACGATGATCGACAGGTTCTTTCGACCATTATTTGGCGGCATTCAACTTGACCCAGAGTTGCGAACATCGCGTCGAATGTTCGAAATTATTTTTAAGTCACTAAGTGAAGGGCAAAGTGCATTGCCAGCAAACGGCATGAGTGCAAT
>Ga0208594_1000176_pt1 | contig 19579 bp, 18 predicted proteins | sample LakMenEpi14Sep10_FD_150699 | JGI IMG/M metagenome (GOLD analysis project Ga0208594, IMG submission 150699) | Freshwater microbial communities from Lake Mendota, WI - 14SEP2010 deep hole epilimnion (SPAdes) | ecosystem: Environmental > Aquatic > Freshwater > Lake > Epilimnion/Euphotic zone ...
GAACTCACGACCTCGCAACAGTCCCGCACGCGGACGAGCCTCGTCGCGGTACTTGGTCTGAATCTGGTACAGCCAGACCGGCAGATCCTTGTAGCTGGAGTAGAGGTCTTTCACGAGCAGCGTGAACATTTCTTCGTGCGTCGGGCCGAGCAGGTAGTCGACGCCGCGGCGATCTTGTAGTCGGAAGAGGTTGGGGCCGTAGTCGGTCCAACGACCAGAGGCGTCGTACGGTTCGCGTGGCAAGAGGGCGGGGAAGTGCACTTCTTGTGCGCCGATGGCGTTCATCTCCTCGCGCACGACCTGTTCGACCTTCTGCAAGACGCGCATGCCAAGCGGCAACCAGGTGTATCCGCCAGGGGCTGCGCGCCGGATGTAGCCGGCCCGCACCAGCAAGCGGTGGCTGGGCACTTCCGCTTCGGCGGGGTCGTCGCGCAGCGTGCGTACAAAGAGCGTCGACAAGCGGTGAATCACGCAAAAAGAAGGTTACCGAGCACGGCTATCATGGAGGAGTCCTTTTACGTTCAGCATGAGTGCAGACCGCAAAGGCGTGGGTCACCACCCACGCCTTTTTTTGACTCGTGATTCGGGTGTACGAGGGTGAAATCCGAAAGCGATACCACAACGAAGCCACCACCAGGAGTACGACCAGCCCGATGAGCACTGACACCGTCGTTGATCGCGTGCGCACCCTCGCGGCGCCGGTCGTCGCCGACCTCGGTCTCGAGATCTACGACATCGAGATGGTCTCTGGAGTGCTGCGCCTCAGCATCGACACGCCCCCAGGCCGTCCGGGCGGCGTCACCCTCGACAACATTGCGCTGGTCAGTCGCCTCGTGTCTCGCGAACTTGACCACAACGATCCGATGCCCGGTCGTTACACGCTCGAAGTCACCAGCCCGGGCCTCGAGCGGCCGTTGCGCACACCTCAGCATTTCCAGCGCGAAGTCAACAAGGTCGTCTCGGTACGCCTGCACCATGCAGTCGACGGCCGCCGACGTCTGCAGGGCACGCTTCTGCGTGCTGACGAGAAGAGCATTCTCGTCTGCCTTGAAGACACCGGTACCGACATCACTGTCACCTACGACGACATCGAGCGCGCTCGCACGGTGTTCGTGTGGGGCAAGTCTCCCAAACCAACCCGAACCAACGAGGAGGTTGCATCGTGAATCAATCCGACATGAAAGAAGCCATCCGCATGATTGCGGCAGACCGCGGCATTTCCGTCGACGCCCTGCTGCAGGTGCTCGTCGAAGCACTCGCCACGGCGTACAAGAAGCGACCAGGCTCCGCCGAAGAAGTCATCGTCGGTCTCAACCCTGAAACGATGGACATCACGTTCACCGCGTACGACGTCGACGCTGACGGCAACTGGGTAAACGAGCGCGACGACACCCCGAGCCGAGATGAACTCGGCCGCATTGCCGCGTCTACGTTCCGCACGGTGCTGAGCCAGCGCATTCGTGAAGTCGAATACCAGGGCAAGTACGACCAGTTCAAGAACAAGGAAGGCGAGATCGTCGCCGGTCGCATCCGTTTGATGCCCGACCGCGGCGCCGAGCGCAAGTACCTCATCATCGACATGAGTGGTGGCGAAGGCATCATGCCACTCTCCGAGCAGGTGCCCAACGAGTTGCGCGGTTCGAGCGACGGCACGTTCAAGGTGTTCATCGTCGAAGTGCGCCAAGACGACCGTGGTACCCAGGTCGTGGTCAGCCGTAGCCATCCGGGCCTTGTGTTCAAGCTCTTCCAGATGGAAGTGCCAGAAATCGTCAACGGTCAAGTCAGCATCATGGCCATCGCTCGCGAGCCAGGCCAGCGCTGCAAGATTGCGGTCGCGTCCAACGATCAACGCATCGACCCAATCGGCGCTTGCGTCGGCGGTCGCGGCGATCGAGTGAAGCGTGTGGTCACCGAGTTGCGCGGCGAGAAGATCGACATCGTCACCTACAGCGATGACAAGCGCTCGATGATTATCAACGCGATGTCACCGGCGAAAGTCACTGACGTCATCATCAGCGAAGACGGCACCCAGGCGGATGTCATCGTGCCCGACTTCCAGTTGTCGCTGGCCATCGGTCGCGCCGGTATCAACGCCAAACTCGCTGCTCAGCTGTGTGGTTTGCGTCTCGACGTAAAGAGCGAGAGCGAAGCCGCTGGCCTCACCGTTGAAAGCACACCAGCTCCGGTCGCTGACGGAGGTGCCAACGCTTGAGCGGTAAGAACGTACGCGTCTCCGCGCTCGCCAAAGAGTTAGGCATGACCTCGAAAGAGGTCGTCGACTTGTGCAACTCGATTGGCATCGGCGCGTCGTCTGCGTCATCCAGCATGGTCGATGCGCAAGCCGACCGCGTACGTCGTCACGCTGAAGAAAAAGGCCTGAAGCGCGAACCTGCCGCCGAGAAACCGAAGAAGACAAAGAAGACAGCCGACGACACCGCCGAGCCGAAAGAAAAGAAGGCTCCCGCTCGCGCCAAAACCGCACGCGCGAAAAAGTCTGATGACGAAGTCGCACCCGTCGCCACGACGCCGGCTCCGACACCTGCTGCGCCAGTTGAGGCTGCACCGGTTGACGCAGCACCTGTTGCGCCGCAGCCGGTTGCGCCTGCCGCATCCGTCGCGCCAGCGACCCCTGCTGCACCTGCTGCACCGGTGACACCGACACCAACCGCTCCGCCTGCTGGCAGTGCACCGCGCGTCGTATCGTCGCGCCCCGGTGCCAGCATCACCTCTCGACCGCCGATGCCGCGCCCGACCGGTACACCGCCGCCGAGCGCGACGCCAGGTGGTCCGCGTGTTGTTCCTGCCGGTGGACGCACGATTCCGCCGCCGCCAGGTGGCAACCGAGTTCCTCCTCCGCCCGCTCGTCGCCCTGGTGGTGGTGGCGACACCCGCGGCCCGCGCCCAGGTGGCGGTGCTCCGCGTTCCGGCCCAACGGGTCGCATGGGCCGTTTCTCGTCATCCAGCCTTGGTCGTTCTGCACCGCGTCCAGCCGGTGCAGGCCCGCGACCTGGAGCACCCGGTGGCCCACGCCCAGGCGGCGGTCGCGGCTCTGGTCTCAGTCGTCAGATTGGCGGCCCGCAGGGCAGAGGCCCCGGTGCGCGCGGTGGCGGTCAGCGTCGTGGCCCACGCAAAAAGACGCGCGAACAACGTCGCAAAGACATGGAGCAGCTGCAGGCGCTGCAGCCAACGCAATACGTTCCGAGTAATGCGCCGGTGCCTGAGGGTCCGATTGTTGTCGAGCGCGGTTCGTCGGCGCAGGTCTTTGCGCCGAAACTCAACCGTGGTGCGGCCGATGTCGTGCGTTTCTTGCTCGAGCAAGGCGAGATGGTCACCGCGACCATGTCACTTGCCGACGAGCAGATGGAACTCTTCGCGATGGAAGTCGGCGCCGAGCTCATCCTCGTTGATCCAGGTCAGCAAGAAGAAACAGAACTGCAGGCGCTCTTTGACGACTCCGACGACGCTGACGAGTCGCTGCAGGCGACACGTCCGCCAATCGTCACCATCATGGGTCACGTTGACCACGGCAAGACCACGCTGCTCGACAAGATTCGCACCGCCAATGTGGTCGCCGGCGAAGCAGGCGGCATCACGCAGCACATCGGCGCCTACCAAGTGGAAAAGAACGGCAAGCTCATCACCTTCATCGACACACCTGGTCACGCGGCGTTCAGCAAGATGCGCGCCCGCGGTGCCGGTGTCACTGACATCGTGGTGCTCGTGGTGGCCGCCGACGACGGTGTAATGCCCCAGACGGTCGAAGCCATCAGTCACGCCCGCGCGGCCGACGTGCCGATCGTGGTGGCCATCAACAAGATCGACAAAGAAAACGCCGACGTGCAGCGCACGCTCTCGGCCGTAGCCGAACAAGAACTCATCCCCGAAGCCTGGGGTGGCGACACCATCGTCGTTGAGATGTCGGCCCAGCAGGGCATCGGCATCGACGAACTGCTCGAGCAGTTGCTGGTCGTCGCTGAAGTGGAAGAACTCACCGCCAACCCGAGCGGTCGCGCGAAGGGATTCGTGCTCGAAGCGCGTCTCGATGTCGGCCGCGGTCCGGTTGCGACGGTGCTCGTCGACAAGGGCACGCTGAAAGTCGGCGACCCGATGGTGGCTGGTGCGGCCTGGGGTCGCGTTCGCGCAATCCTCAACGATCGCGGTGAACAAGTGAAAGAGGCCGGCCCGTCATCGCCGGTGCAGGTGCTCGGTCTCTCCGCTGTGCCGCAAGCCGGTGACGAGTTCCGCATCGCGCCCGATGACCGCACCGCACGCACGGTGGCCGACTCGCGTGCTCAGCGGCAGCGCTTGCTCGCCCAGCGCGGCGACGCCCGCACGCAAACGGGCGTCAAGTTGGAAGACATCTTCACCCAGATTCAGGCTGGCGAGACAGCCACGCTCAACGTGCTCATCAAGGCCGACGTGCATGGTTCGCTCGAAGCGGTCACGGAGAGCCTCCGCAAGTTGGAACGCGACGACGTGAAGGCTGCCTTCGTGCACCGCGGCGTCGGCTCGATCACCGAGAACGACATCACGCTTGCTGCAGCGACCAACGCCACCATCATCGGGTTCAATGTGCGCCCTGATCGCAAGGTGCGTGAGGCCGCCGAGGCTGAGCACGTCGAGATTCGCACCTACGAAGTGATCTACAAACTCATCGAAGACATTGAGAAGGCGATGAAGGGTCTTCTCGCGCCGGAGTTCGAAGAAGTGGTCACCGGCGAAGCCGAAGTTCGCGAGCTGTTCCGTGCGCCGAAGGTCGGCGCGGTCGCCGGCTGCTTCGTGCGCTCGGGTGTGGTTGCCCGTGGCTCGAAGGTGCGCTTCTTGCGTGACGGTGTGATCATCTGGAAGGGCGCCATCAACACCCTGCGCCGTTTCAAGGACGACGTCAAAGAAGTGCGCGAAGGCTTCGAGTGCGGTATCTCACTCACCGACTTCCAAGACCTGAAGCAGGGCGACATCATCGAAACCTACGATCTGCGCGAAATCGAGCGCGAATAACGCGCCACAAGTAAAGGGGAGCACCTCATGAAGCACGCCGACCTCAACTTTCACTTTGATCCGGTTTGTCCGTGGGCGTACATCACGTCCCGCTGGGTGGTCGAGGTGCAGCAACAGCGCGGTTACGAAGTGTCGTGGCACTTCATTTCGCTCTTCATGATCAACGACGCGCGCGGCTACAACGAGGGCAACAAAGCGTGGCGTGACGGACATTTCGCAGGGTTGCAGGCATTGCGTGTGGCCAGCGCTGCCCGTGCTGCTGCCGGCAACGATGCCGTTGCTGCGGTGTACACGGCGCTCGGCAAAGCGATTCATGTCGATAAGCGCCGCCCAGAGCAGTCAGGCGGCATGCAAAACCTGCTTCGCACCGTGCTTGCAGAGTCGGGCCTCAACGCCGACTGGGCCAAGAGTGCCGACGATGAGTTGCACGACGAAGTGATTCGCTACGAGACGGAGAAAGCCCTTGAGTCAACGGGCAAAGACGTCGGCACGCCGATTCTCGTCTTCCACCCCGGCACCGAGCGTCAAGCCAGTTTCTTTGGCCCGGTCATCTCGTCGATTCCGCGCGGTGCCGACGCCTTGCGCTTGTGGGATGCGGTGGAGACCATCGCCACCACCTCGGGTATGGCCGAATTGAAGCGGTCGCTGCGCGCCGCGCCGTCGTTCGACTGACGCCGCGTCACCATCATCTCGCGCCGTTGGCGCGCCAACCATCTCGCGCCACTCTGGCGTCACCTACGCTGGCGACATGCACGTCGTTTACTCGCCCAAGCATCTGCTGCACGACCCCGCAACGGAGATTGAAGCGTCGACGACGCATTCGCCGTTCGAACACACTGGCCGCGCGGAAACCATCAAGGCGTCGCTGCAGGCAGACTCGCGGTTCGCGTTTCGTGAACCCACCGACCACGGTGTCGACCCGATCAAAGCGGTGCACGACGAAGGTCTGATCGATTTTCTTTCTGTTGCCTGGGGCGAATACCAAAAAGTCGTTGGCGACCGGCGCGAAGTAGTGCCCGACATGTTTTATCGCGATGATTTGCGCAATCAGATGGGTGCCACCAAAGAACCAGAATCCATCACCGCGCGTCTCGGATGGTGGTGCTTTGAGACCACGACGCCGCTCACCGAGGGCACTTACCAGGCGGCTCGCGCAGCGGTTGATACAGCGATGACCGCGACCGATCTCGTGCTCGGCGGTGAGCGAGTGGTGTACGGCCTGTGCCGCCCGCCAGGTCATCACGCCACACGCGATTTGTACGGTGGCTACTGCTTCTTCAACAATGCGGCAATTGCTGCGCACGACATCGTGCAGCGCACCGGCGGCAAAGTCACCGTGCTCGACGTCGATTACCACCACGGCAACGGCACGCAGGAGATTTTCTACGACCGCGACGACGTGCAGTACGTGTCTCTGCACGGCGACCCGCGGCGCGCGTATCCGTATTTCACTGGCCACGCTGAAGAAACGGGTACGGGCAAGGGCCTCGGCAGCACGTTCAATGTGCCATTGCCCAAGCGCACCGCTGACGACGCCTACATCTCAGCACTTTCCACGTGTGCAGAGAAGATCGCCGCGTTCAAACCGTCGGTGCTCATCGTGTCGCTGGGTCTCGACACGTTCATCACCGATCCGATCGCCGACTTGGCAGTCACCACGGAGGGCTTTTCGCGCAGCGGTTTGTTGCTTGCGCAACTCAACCTGCCCACGGTGGTGCTGCAAGAAGGCGGCTACGACGTGGCGGCCCTTGGCCGCAACGTGCATGCCTGGCTGACTGGCTTCGGCGCCTAGTCGCGGCGTTGTTCGACCCTCGCGCGCCTCGCTCTGCGCGAATCGCTAATCGCGGCGTTGTTCGCGCAGGTACGCCTCAAACTGCGCCGCCAACTCGTCACCAGACGGAATCGACGCCGCTTGCTCGTCGCGTTCGTGCGCCACGTCGTATGCCGACTCCAACTGGCTGAGCAATTGCGCATGCTCAGGGTTGGCCGCGACAAGTGCGTCAAGCCGTTCGCGGTGCGCCGCTGCTTCTGCTCGCGCCTCACTGATGTCGAGTGAGATGCCTCCCGTGTCGCACACTGCACTGAGCAACGCGACCGTTGCCGGCGGATACGGCATGCTCGTCGCATAGTGCGGTACCTGCGCCCAGATGCCGACACTGGGGATGCCCTGTGCGGTAAGCACATGCTCGAGCACTGCTTCGATGCCTGCCGGCACGTCGACCGAGCTGCGCACGTAGGGCAGCGATGCGATGGTGTCGCTCGACGGAGATGTGCACGAGAGATTCACCGCACGCGTATGCGGCGTGGCAAACGGATACGCACCGAGACCAATCATCTTGCGCACGCGCAACTGTGCGGCAAGTTCGGCGACGGTGGCGGCGAAATGATTCCACTTCGAGTCGGGCTCGTGTCCGACGAGCAGCAGCACTTCTTTGTCGTTGATGTCGCGGCCGAGCAAGAGGTCAATTGACGGCCAGTCAAGGCGGGTGTTGATGCCCTCGCGAAGCTCCATTGTTGGGCGACGGGCTCGAAAGTCGAGGTAGTCGTCAGCGTCGAAACTGAGCAGGTTCGTGGCCCCAGTCTCTTTCACCAAGCGGTTCATCGCGGCATGAGCGGCGGAACTTGCGTCGATCCACCCCTGCAGCATCACGACGAGCAACGGCGAAGAAAGCCGCGGCAATACGTGATAACTGTCGTGCAATCGATACGACATTTGACCAGTCAGTGTAGGCGCGCGAGATGTCGCAGAGCCCGACCAAGAGGCGCCGCGTTCAGCGCAAGCGTGCCAGGTATCGCTGGGCGCTTGTGACAGCCGACTCCACCTGGGCTGCGAACGGCGCGAGCTCTTCTGCGCTGCGGTCGCCGAGCGCGCCGCCGAGGTACCTCGCGTACACGCCTTCGATGATGCATGCCAGTTTCCAGAAGGCAAACGCGGTGTAGAAGTCGAGTTGTGACACATCGCGCTTGGTGATCTGCGCGTACCGCTCCACCAGTTGCGGGCGGTTGAGAAACCCTTTCACGCGGTTCGCCTGGCCCTGCCATGCCGAGCCTTCATCGTCGGGCCCCGTGTAATACGCCATTAAGAGCCCAAGGTCGGCGAGCGGGTCGCCGAGTGTGCAGATTTCCCAGTCGAGCACGGCGACGATCTTGCCGTCGTCGTTCACGATGCAGTTGTCGAGTCGGTAGTCGCCGTGCACGATGGTGGCGGGGCCTTGTTCGGGGATTCGTGCTGCGAGCGCGTGATGCACCTCATCAATGAGCGGCAGGTCTCGAGTCTTTTGCGCGTTGAACTGCGCATACCAGCGCTTCAACTGTCTCGCGATGTAGCCCTCGTGCCGTGCGAGATCGGAGAGACCGACCTCGTCGAGGTTGACCGCGTGAATGGCAGCCATCGTGTCGATGAGCGACTCGCTCGCGGTGCGCCGTGCTTGTTCGGTGAGCACCTTCTCGGCGATCATCGCATCACGCACCACGTGGCCCTTCACGAAGCCCATCACGTAGAACGGTGCTCCGTTCACGGCAGGGTCGTTGCACATCGCGAGCGCCGGCGCAACAGGCACGTTGGTGTTGCGCAATGCGTAGATGATGCGATGTTCGCGACCCATGTCGTGCGCACTTGCGAGGGTGTGGGAGAGCGGTGGGCGACGTAGCACGTATTCTTTGCCGCTTGCGTCGGTGAGGTGGAACGTCAGGTTCGAGTGCCCGCCGGCAATCACGCGCGAGGTGAACGGGGGAGTGAATCCAGCCACGTTCGCGGCCAGCCACGGCGTGACGGTGTCGATGTTGATGCCGTCTCGCGCCGCATCGACCATGCGACGAAACTACTCGCCCCTCCAGCGGTATCGTAAGCGCGTGAGTTCTGTCGCCAGCGTCATCGATGTCTCCGATGCAACATTCCAAAAAGAAGTACTTGACCGTTCGAAGACCACTCCGGTGGTCGTCGACTTGTGGGCCACGTGGTGCGGCCCGTGCAAAACGCTCGGGCCGATCCTCGAGAAGGTCATCAAGGCCACCAACGGCAAGGTGGTGCTCGCCAAGGTGGATGTCGACAAGAACCCAGGAGTCGCCCGTGCATTCCAAGTGCAGTCGATTCCGGCGGTCTACGCGCTGAAAGACGGCCAAGTTGTCGACGGGTTCATGGGCGCTCTGCCCGAGCATGCAGTGCAAGAGTTCGTCGGCAAGTTGGCACCCGGTGCAGACATCGCCGATGTGAAGACGTTGCTCGCTCGCGGCGACGAAGCCAGCCTGCGCGAAGCACTGAAGATGGAGCCGACCAATGAAGACGTCGTGCTCGCTCTTGCGACTTTGTTGCTCGCGCGCAACGAGGTGACGGATGCACTTGAGATCTTGCAGCGCGTACCGCAATCGCCAAAAGTTGCTGCTCTCGTCGAGAAGGCAAAGGCAATGTTCGTGCCTGACGACAACTATGCGACGCAACTCGACGTGTTACTGCCGCTCGTGAAGAACGACGAAGAAGCACGCAAGCGTTTCTTGGAAATTCTCGACACGATGGGCGCGGGCGACCCGCGCACCGCCGTGTATCGCCGCCGGATGACCGGCATGCTCTTCGCCTAAGCGACCTATCGCCAACGACGCGCTCCGTCGGCTGTTGGCAGCGTCGTATCTCACGTTGTCTCCGCTGAGCGTCGGGGCGTGCACACATCGGGGGTATGGGTCGTTTTCGCAACTGGCTGCTTTGGGTGGGTTGGCAACGCTTCACATTTGTGATCGCTGCTGCGCCCGTGGTGGGGTTCGTCGCGTGGTGGATGGTTCGGCTGCCGACGCCGCCCGTCGAGTCGCTCATTCCTGTTGCGCCGACACACCTAGTTGGTTCGCCCGGCATGCCAGCATCACGAAACGATGCAGCAACGGCCGACTGGCTCTCGCCGCTTGGCACGACGGCACCAGTTCGCATTGCGGTGCACGTGGTGGGCGCCGTCAACCAGCCCGGTGTGTATCACCTCGAATCGGGCGCTCGAGCGGATGATGCACTTCGTGCGGCTGGTGGGCCAAACAACAATGCCGATCTGCGGCGGGTAAATCTCGCAGCCGCCGTGCACGACGGTGAGCAGCTCTATGTTCCTCGCGTTGGTGAGCGCATGCCGGCTGATCTGCCGTCGTCGAACGCTGGAGGGGTGAAGAGCGGCGAAGCAGGTGGTGCCGGCAACTCTGGGCGCTCAAATGGCGGCTCGGCATCTGCGCCTGCGACGACACTGCCGCTGATGATTGATCTGAATCGTGCAACTGCCGATGATCTTGATCGTCTGCCTGGCGTCGGGCCGTCCACCGCCAAAGCGATTATTGATCACCGCTCACGCAACGGCCCGTTCGCATCGGTCGACGATCTGTTGAAAGTGAAGGGCATCGGCCCGGCAAAACTTGCAGAGATTCGCCCGTGGGTGAGGGTGTGACTCGGCTACAACACGCCGAGCACGAACAGCACAAACCCACCGCCGCCGCCGAGCGCCATCGCCAGGGCAAGCGGCCACATGGTTCGCCACCAGTCGCGCCAGTCGGCGACGGCCTCCTTGGTGGCGCGGTGTGCGGCCCATTGGCCGAGAGCAAACCACAACGCGAGGCTCGTCACCGCACCGAGCGTGATCGACACGACGCCAATCGACAGCGGAATCCCAAACGCCACCATCAGCGGAAACGCAGCAATGATCAGCGCAAACCCGATCAACCCGGTGATTCGTCCGGGCAGCGCGATGAGCAGCACTCCAAGCACGCCGACGACAACGGCAGCGCCAGCGACGTACGCGCCAGCCTTGCGTCGAAGTTCTTGGCGATAGGCGAGCACACCACCAGGAACAGCCACGCGCGAAATGCTATTCGTTTTCTTTCTCGCGATGTGCGAGGCCACGGTCACTTCGTTGTGCTTGCGGTGCTGTGCGCCGTGTCGGCTCGGCTCGGCAGCGAACTCGCGTCTCGACTGACGGTGGTCTTCCATCTCGCGGCAGATGTGTCGCGCGTGCTCATTGTTCCCCAGGTGTGGTGGCTCATCTGCGGCGCCACGGTCGTCGCGCTGCTCCTTGCGTGCGGCACCCACGCGCATGACTCCATGGTCACTCGTCATCGCTCTGCCCCCGCACCACGGCGTTTGCTCGTCATTGTTGCTGCACTCTTCGCCATGCATGGCGCCACCGAATGGCACCGACTCGCTTCGCCACGCGTGGGGGAGTATTCGGGGTTCGTCGTAGCCCGTTCGGATGCCGTCGCCAAGAACAACACCATGACCCTCGTTGTCGAAGTGGAGCGGGAGAACTTTCGCATCGTGGCGCGCGGACGAGCTCGCAGCGCGTTGCACCATGTGCGCATGGGTGACGTGCTGCTCGTTGATGGCGTGCGAGTGGCGTATGACGAGCGTCGACTCCGCTTCGGCGCCGGCCGCCATCTGCAGGGTGAACTGCAACAGGTGGTCGTGCACGCGACTGCGCCGTCACCGTCACCGTGGCATCGTGCCGCCAACCGCATTCACGATCTGGTTGACCGTGGTGCTCGCGGTATGCAGCCCGACGATGCCGCGCTCGTGCGTGGGCTGGTGTTGGGCGACGAATCACGCCAACCGGCTCGCATGACCGAGGCGTTTCGTGCTGCTGGGCTTGGTCATCTGCTCGCGGTGTCAGGTCAAAACGTGGTGTTGATTCTCGCCGCGCTTACCCCGGGCCTGCAGCGCCTTACCCGCTGGACTCGTCTCGCTACAGCCCTCGGGTTGGTGGCGATGTTCGCCGTCGTTACGCGCCTCGAGTCAAGTGTGGTTCGCGCGTGTGTGATGGCAGCCATCACACAAGTGGGTTTTGCCATCGGTCGTGATCTCATGCCGTTGCGAGCGCTGGCGCTCACGGTGGTGGGCATTATTGCAGTTGACCCACTCGCCACGTGGTCGATTGGTTTCGTGCTGTCGGTTGCAGCCACGGCTGGTCTCATCGTGGTGACACCGTGGCTTGGCGAGACGATCTTTGCAGCCACTGCGGCTGCGCAACTTGCGGTGGCACCCTTCGTGGTGTGGTGGTTCGGATCCATGTCGAGCCTCGCTCTCATCACGAACGTGGTCGCCGTGCCAGTGGCATCGTTCGTGATGGTGACTGGCCCACCGCTACTCGTGCTCGCTGCATTCGTGCCTGACGGGTTGGCGGAGATCATCAGCATCCCCTTGGTCATCGCGCTGCGCTGGGTGTGGTGGGTGGCCGAATGGGGGTTGCGTCTTTCGCCACCGTCGTGGCTCAACGTGCTGGCGTGGATGGGCATTCTCGCCTATGTCGCCAAACGCATCGCCGACGAAGTTCGCTACGTGGGTCACCCCTCTGCGAGGCTGTGAGGGTGCCCACGTATCTGATCACTGGTGACGACGAGCGGCTCATCTCCGCCCAACTCACCACGCTCGTCGACCAGTTGGTTGGCGATGCTGACCGTTCGTCGGTCTACGAGTCGTACGACTTCTCCGAAGTGCAAGCCGATGACCGCGAGGCTGCCGTTTCTCATGTGGTGAGCGCCGCCCAGACGCAGTCGCTCTTTGCTGACTTTCGTGTGGTGGTGGCCCGTCGAGTGGATGTGACACCCCTTGATGTAACACCCCTCGTCACCTACCTGCGTGCCCCATCCGAGCAGTGTCATCTCGTCCTCACGTCGAGTGGTCGTGTGCCAAAGGCCCTCAGCGATGCGCTGAAAAAGGCCGGCACCGCCATGTTCGAAACGACGCCGCCGTCAAAACGACGCGAACTCGTCGAGTGGTACAAGACCAAGTTCGTCGAAGCCGGCCTCAAGATCGATGCCGTCGCCCTCGAAGAAGTCGTGGAGTGGATCGGGCAAGACTCCGCCCGCTTGCCGGGGTTGCTCGAGTTGCTGGCTTCGACCTATGGCACCAAGCAACGTCTCACCTACGACGACGTCGAGCCGTTTCTTGGCCAGGCCGGTCACGTGCAGCCGTGGGATCTCACCGATGCCATCGATGGCGGTGATACTGCCAATGCGCTCTTTATGTTGCGTCGCATGTTGGCAAGCAACGAGTTTCACCCGTTCCAGGTGTTGTCAATCCTGCACAACCACTACACCAAGGTGCTGCGGCTCGATGGTTCTGGTGCCTCGAATGCCGTTGAGGCGATGCAGTTCATCGGCTCGCGCAGCGACTTCCAAGGTCGCAAGTATCTCGAACTCTCGCGTTCGCTCGGATCGAAGAAAACCTTCGACGCCATTCAGTTGCTCGCGCGCGCAGACCGTGGCTTGCGTGGCGCAACAGGGCTTGAAAACGACCTCGTGCTCGAGGTGTTGGTGGCGCGGCTCAGTCGGTTGTCGCCGCCGCGCACGACGCGCAAGCCGGCGCGCAGGGGAGCCCCCGCCAAGCGCTAAATCTTCGGCCGACGCCAACAGCGCCGCCACATAGTCGCCGCAGGCGACTGCTGAACGCGTTACTTCGCGTTGAGAGCGCGCATCAGGCGGCTCTTCTTGCGAGCGGCCTGCTTCGGATGAATGATCCGCTTTGCCGCCGCCATATCGAGGCGCTTCACTGCCAGACGCAGTGCTTCGGCGTTCTCCGGGGTGCCTTTGGTCTCGCGGGCGACCTTCACGCGGGTGCGCACTTCGCTCTTGACAGCCTTGTTGCGCTCGGTGCGCTTGGCGTTGGTGATGATGCGCTTTTTCTGAGACTTGATGTTTGCCATGGCTCGCTCACGCTACCAGCGAAAGAGCACCGCTCACCCGGCACCCGTGCGACCTCACGCCGTCAACCGACGGCACCGCACGTTGCGCGAAATGCCTGAAGAGTAGAATTTCCGCAGGTTTCAACCCATTCGCACGGGTTATGCCGACCCCCTCATGGAACAGTCCCGCATCCGCAACTTCTCGATCATTGCGCACATCGACCACGGTAAGTCGACCCTGTCCGATCGCATCCTCGAGCTCACCAAAGCGGTGGATGCTCGTGAGATGCGCGCCCAATACCTCGATTCGATGGATCTCGAGCGCGAGCGCGGCATCACCATCAAGGCACAAAACGTTCGCGTCGAGTGGAAGGGCCACACCCTGCACCTCATCGACACGCCTGGTCACGTCGACTTCGGTTACGAGGTCAGCCGTTCACTCGCCGCGTGTGAAGGCGTCGTGCTCGTCGTCGATGCCGCACAGGGCATCGAAGCCCAGACACTTGCCAACTGCTATCTCGCATTGGAGAACGATCTGGAGATCGTCGCTGCGCTGAACAAGATTGACCTTCCTGCCGCCGACCCCGACCGGTACGCAATGGAGATTGAAAAAGTTCTCGGTATCCCCGCCGAAGACATCCTTCGCATCTCCGCCAAGACGGGCGAGGGCGTGCCCGAGTTGTTGGATGCCATCGTTGCTCGCGTGCCTGCACCACAGGGCGATCCCGATGCACCACTGCAGGCGCTCATCTTTGACAGTCAATACGACCAGTACCGCGGTGTCGTCTCCAGCGTGCGCGTGATGAACGGCCGCATGCGCAAAGGTGACAAGTTGCTGTTCATGCAGGCGACCGCTGATCATGAAGCGCTCGAAATCGGTGCGCGACGTCCCACACCACAGGAAGTCGCCGAACTCGGTGCCGGTGAAGTGGGTTACCTCATTGCTGGCGTGAAAGACGTCGGCGAAGCACGTTCAGGCGAAACTGTCACGCACGTCGCGCACCCGGCCGCTTCGGCACTCGAGGGCTATCAAGACCCCAAGCCCATGGTGTTCTGCGGTCTCTTCCCGATTGACGCTGACGATTTCGAAACACTGCGCGAGAGCTTGCAGAAACTCAAGTTGAACGATGCTTCGATCTCGTACACACCTGAGTCGTCTGGCGCACTTGGGTTCGGCTTCCGTTGTGGCTTCCTTGGCTTGCTGCACATGGAGATTGTCAAAGAACGTCTGGAACGCGAGTTCAATTTGGCGCTCATCGCCACCGCTCCGTCGGTGCAGTATCGCGTGTTGCGCACGGATGGCGAGATCGAGATCGTCGATAATCCGAATGACTTGCCGCCGTCGGTGAACATCGACTCGATTGAAGAACCATTCTTCAAGGTGAGCGTCATCACCCCGAAGGACTACACCGGCGCGCTGATGGAACTCTGCCAGTCGCGTCGCGGCGAGATGACCAAGCTTGAGTATCTGTCTCCTGAGCGTGTGGAGATGCAATACATGGTGCCGCTAGCCGAAGTGGTCGTCGATTTCTTCGATCAGTTGAAGAGCCGCTCGCAGGGATACGCGAGCCTCGACTACGAACTGCACGGTTACCGCACGAGCGACCTCGTCCGCGTCGACATCTTGCTCAACGCCGTGCCTGCCGACGCGTTCAGCACCATCGTGCACCGCGACAAGGCATACGACTACGGCAAGAAGATGTGCGAGAAGCTAAAAGAATTGATCCCGAGGCAGATGTTCGACATTCCGATTCAGGCGGCCATCGGCGGCAAAGTCATCTCGCGTGAAACGGTCAAAGCCAAGCGCAAGGACGTGCTCGCCAAGTGCTACGGCGGAGATATCTCGCGCAAGCGCAAACTGCTCGAGAAGCAGAAGGAAGGCAAGAAGAAGATGAAGGCCATCGGTCGCGTTGAAGTGCCCGGTGACGTCTTCATCTCGGCGTTGAAGCTCGATGGCTGACACACCCCACGAGGTGGTGCCTGACTCGGCATCGACGCGTGTCGCTGCCCACGGCGATGACGACAACGCCACCGGCGTGTTTCGCTCGTTGAACTTCTACAACGCACGTCTGTATTTCGCGTCGCTCTTGCTGTCCACGATCGGTTCATGGTTGCAACTCACCGCCACCTCATATCTCGTGTATCGCCTCACTGGCAAGGCGAGCGACCTCGGGTACAACGTGGCATTTCAGTTCTTGCCGATGCTGTTCTTGGGCACGTGGGCCGGTTCGTTTGCCGATCGTTACGACCGCCGCACCATCATGCTGTGCACGCAGATCTTGCTTGCGGTGCAGGCGATTGTGCTCGGTGTGCTCGACCTCACCGGCAACATCTCGTTGCCGGTGGTGTGGGGGCTCTCACTCTTTCTCGGTGTTGTCGGCGCCATCGACAACCCTGCACGTCGTGGGCTCATCACGGAACTGGTGCCTACCTCTCAGTTGAGCAACGCCATGTCGATGAACACCACGGTGATGACGGGTTCACGCATCTTCGGTGCAGCTCTCGCCGCGTTGCTGGTCGGCCCGCTTGGCACGGGGTGGTTGTTCGTGTTGAACGGCCTCTCGTATGCGTTCATGATCTTTGGCATTGTCGGCTTGCGAAAGTCGGAGATGGTGCCCGCCGTCAAACGACCCGCAGGTGGGCAGCCTGTGCGCGACGTGTTTCGCTATGTGCGATCCAATCGGCGATTGTCGTCGATGTTTTTTGTCTACGTCGTGGTGAGCACGTTTGCGTTCAACTACAGCGTGGTCTTCCCCAAACTCGCCGATGTCAACTGGGGAAGCGATGATGCGTTCGGTTGGCTGATGACCGTCACTGGCGTCGGCAGCATTGTCGGCGCACTCATCACGGCGCGGTTTCCGCGCGTTTCGTTGCGATGGTTGGTAATCAATGTCGCGGTGCTTGGTGCGAGCAACATCGCCGTGGCATTCGCTCCATCCCTGACGTGGGCATACGTCTTGTGTTTGCCGCTCGGCTTCGGCGGCGCGGCGATGATCGCTGCAGGTAACGCCATCAGTCAGCAAGAGTCTCCGCCGGATATGCGCGGTCGATTGCTCGCGCTCACGGCCGTGGCGTTCCTTGGCAGCACGCCGATCGGGGGACCAATCACGGGTCTTATCGCCGACTATGTATCGCTGGAGTGGTCGATGGCGTACGGCGGGCTCACGTGTTTTGCCAGTGTCGCCTTGCTCGCCTGGTGGTGGAGGTAGGTTCACGGCATGGCTGCCTCAATCATCTGGTTTCGTCGTGACCTGCGTCTGGCAGATCATCCCGCGCTCACCGCTGCGCTCGCACACGGTGTGACCACGCCGCTCTTCGTGCTTGACCCGATGTTCGTCAAGCGATCCGGTGCAGCGCGACTCGGGTTTTTGTATCGCAACATTCGTGCGCTCGACGCCACGATGAATCGCGCCATCGTGGTTCGTCACGGTGATCCGCTCGACATCGTGCCGCGCTTCGCCAAAGAAGTTGGCGCCGACACCGTTTTCGTGAGCGAAGACTTCGGCCCGTATGGCGCCAAGCGCGACGCCGAAGTGGAGAAGCGACTCGCCGCTCAAGGCGTGCGACTCGAGCGTGTTGGTTCGCCTTACGCCGTCAACCCTGGCGTCGTACGCAAGAACGACGGCACGCCGTTCGCCGTCTTTACACCGTTCTCGCGTGGGTGGATCGCCAAAGGTTGGAGTCAGCCGTTGCCGGCGCCATCAAACATGAATCTCCGAGGTGCGCCCGATGTGAAGTGCGATGGCATTCCGCAAGAGCCTGAGTGTGCCGCCACCTTGCCCGCTGGGGGAGAAGAAGCGGCGTGGGCTCGCTGGGAGCATTTCGCCGGCGACGCGTTGAGTCGCTACAAAGAAGAGCGCAACAACCCCGACCGTGATGGTTGCAGCATGTTGTCTCCGTACTTGCGCTTCGGCGTGTTGCATCCGCGTCAGTTGCTGGCGGAGTTGCGACCCGACCCGAACCACGATCACTATCGCAGCGAGCTGGGGTGGCGCGAGTTCTACGCCGACGTGCTGCATCATCAACCGCGCACCACGTGGGAGAACCTGCAGTTGAAGATGAACGCGATGCCCGTCGACACCGACGCCCGCGCCAAGCAACGCTTCGCTGCGTGGTGCGCCGGCAAGACGGGGTACCCGATCGTGGACGCTGGCATGCGCCAGATGTTGGCGACCGGCTGGATGCACAACCGCGTGCGGATGATCGTGGCGAGCTTCTTGGTGAAAGACCTGCATTTGCCGTGGCAGTGGGGCGCCAAGTTTTTCATGCAGCATCTTGTTGACGGCGATATCGCCTCCAACAATCACGGTTGGCAGTGGACCGCCGGCACCGGTACCGATGCCGCGCCGTACTTCCGCATCTTCAATCCGGCGATGCAAGCGGAGAAGTTTGATCCGAACGGGCTCTATGTACGTGCGTGGTTGCCCGAGTTGGCGAGTGTGCCCGACAAGTTTGTGCATACGCCAAGCGAGAACCCAGCCGGCCTCCCTCGTGATTATGTGATGCCGATTGTCGACCACGGTGAAGAGCGCGACGAAGCGCTGCGTCGCTACAAACTGGTCACCGGCAAATAGCACGCCCACCGCTCGCCGCGTGGCTCGCCGTGTGTCTCGCGGCGTGCCGTGTGCCCCAGCGCTCGCCGCTTACCGCGCGCCGCGCGACCCAGCGCTCGTCGCTTACCGCGCGCCCTGGCGCTCGTCGCGCGCCAATGCTCAGTAGATTTGAGGGCAACAATCATGCCGACGAGTGGTGTTGACGACCGCAAGATCGCCATATTGCGCAAGGTGATCGAGCACTATGTGTCGACGGGTCAGCCCGTCGGCTCAACCCACATTGCTTCGATGCCTGGGGTCAACGTGTCGCCGGCCACGATTCGCAATGACATGGCGGTACTTGAGGCAGAGGGGTACCTCGCCCAACCGCATACCTCCGCGGGTCGCGTGCCCACCGATAAGGGCTATCGCATGTATGTAGACCACCTCACCACCACTGATGTGGCGAAAGCGGGAAAACTCGCCACCGCTCAACGCCAGCAGCTTGGTGACTTTTTCGATACTGCGCACCTACGCCTCGAAGACACATTGCACCGCACGTCGTTGTTGCTCGCGCAACTCACTAACTACACCGCAGTGGTCACCGGGCCTTCGGCGGTGGAGGCCGAGGTGCGTTCGGTGCAGGTGGTCTCGCTCAACGAGCGAACTGGCACCGTGGTCGCAGTGCTCTCAAGCGGAGAAATCGTGAACGAGCCGATCGAATTCGACAGTGCGCCAACCGACGAGCACATCGCCAAAGCCACCGAGCGTCTGCGGGAAGCATTTGTCGGCAAGACGCTCTCATCGGTGAACTATGCACCGCGTGGCGGGGCCGCCAGCAGCACATCGCGTGGCGGGACCGCCAGCTCCACACCACGTGATGCATCAATTGACGCGGTCGTCGAGACCATCGCGACCCAAGCAGCTACTGCACTCGGCGCGGGCAGCAGCAAAGAGAACGTGTTCGTTGGCGGCACCGCCAGTCTCACCCGTGCATTCGACGCGGTGGAAGTCGTACGCTCCGTGCTCGAAGCACTGGAACAGCAATACGTGGTGGTGTCGCTCGTGCGCGACATGTTGAACCGTGGCGTGAGCGTGGCCATCGGTGCCGAGCACGGCGTCGAGCCGCTCAGTGCATGCAGCGTGGTGCTCGCCCCAGTGGTACGCGACGGGGAGACGGTCGGCAGCGTCGGTGTGCTTGGGCCCACACGAATGAATTATCCAGCGGCACTTGCAACGGTTGAAGTAGTGAGTGACCGTCTCGGTCGCCGTCTGGCTGAGGGCTGATCGTAGATGGCAACTGATTTTTACGAGTTGCTTGGTGTTGCGCGGTCGGCGTCTCCCGATGACATCAAGAAGGCGTATCGCAAGCTCGCTCGCGAGTTGCACCCCGACAAGAACCCGGGCAACAAA
>Ga0208594_1000178_pt1 | contig 19485 bp, 23 predicted proteins | sample LakMenEpi14Sep10_FD_150699 | JGI IMG/M metagenome (GOLD analysis project Ga0208594, IMG submission 150699) | Freshwater microbial communities from Lake Mendota, WI - 14SEP2010 deep hole epilimnion (SPAdes) | ecosystem: Environmental > Aquatic > Freshwater > Lake > Epilimnion/Euphotic zone ...
CGCCAAGATTCTTTGGTGTTGATGCCGTGTTGACGTCGTGTTCACTCGTGAACGTGCACGTCTACACATGCCGAATAGCCTGAATCTGTGCAGTCACGCGCTCGGGGCGGGGCGGATACCTCGGTAGGGAAGATTCAGCACGACCCCTACCTGTCCACGATGTATCGACTTGCGTATTCTCGGCTGCGCGAGTTGATCGGATCGGCCAGCCCAGACCGAACGATTGAGGTTGGTGCCGGTCTGGGTCTCTCGGTGCTCTCGGGACAGTCATGGATCATGAGCGACGTCACGGGTGTTGCTCCACTTTCGTTGCTCAACGCCGCAGAAGCTCTTCCATACAACGACGCGACGCTGGACGCCATCGTTCTCAAAGACACCTGGCATCACATCCCCAAGATCGAGGCATTTCTTGCCGAGGCGCACCGTGTGCTGCGGCCGCACGGAGTAATTGCGGTCTTCGATCCGTACTGGAGCATCCTGGGACGCTTTGTCTATCGATTTCTTCATCAAGAACGCTGGGATGCCAAGACTGAATCCTGGTCGTTCCCCTCGACGAACCCTTGGGACTCCAATCAAGCGCTCACCTATCTCATGATGCAGCGAGATCGGGCCGGGTTCGACCAACGGTGGAGCAGCAGATTCCGAGTCATTGAGCCGCAGCCTCTCATCGGACCAAGTTTTCTGCTCTCCGGTGGGGTGTCTCGACGCACCTTCGTAAGCGGTCGACTACTGGCAGCACTATTGCGCTGGGAAGAACGCCGCGGCCGCTGGTACGACCACCTTCGGTTCTTTCATGTGTTTGGATTGGTGAAGCAATGAACATCGTCCAGCGATACCTCCGAAAGCAACTCACCCGGGTGCTGGATGGGCTTGCTGACCCCGCGATGCGACATGTCGTCCGGATTGCACACGAACCACATCACCAGAACGATGCGGAGAGTGACCTCTGGGCACCCGCAGGTGCACTGCTGTCAGCCAGTCAACTGGCAGAGCATCTGAAGTCTGACCGCGTCACGAAGAGTCACAGCGTGGTGCTCGATGCGGCACTCACGCATGTCGATGACGTGTACACCGCGCTGGATGGGGTCGCCGACACCTGGGACGCGGAGAGTCGTCTCATCAATGTGTCGTACAACCGTTTATGGCGACCCTTCGTTAACGGCTTCCGTCGCATTAGCCGTAGCGAACGGGTACCAGAGAATTGGATTCCGCCAGACGAGCTCGTCAATCAGCTCGAGCAGACCGGTTTTGAGATTGTCGAACAGCGCACGGCAGTGATTCTCCCCGTGCCCGTACCACTGATTGGCGGGTTCGTGAATCGTTGGCTGGCACCACTCCCCGTGCTTCGCTTGCTCTGTGTCTACAACATCGTCGTTGCCCGGCCACAACGCACCACGCGACCGACCGATCCTTCAGTGAGCGTGATTATTGCCGCACGGAACGAGGAAGGCAACATTGAGCCACTCGTTCGTCGCATACCGCAGCTCGCCAATCGACAAGAAATCATCTTCGTGGAGGGTGGTTCAAAGGATGACACCTGGGGTGCCATCCAACGCGTAATTGCCGATTGCCGGTCAACATCGACGACAATCAAGGCGTTTAAACAGAGCGGTAAGGGCAAAGGTGACGCTGTTCGTCTCGGGTTTGCCCAGGCAAGTGGAGACATCCTCATCATCCTTGATGCTGATATCTCCGTGCCACCTGAGGAATTGACTCGCTTCATTGATCTGCTGCGCCGCAACGCTTGCGAATTCGCTAACGGCTCACGCCTCGTCTACCCAATGGAAAAGCAGGCGATGCAATTCTTGAACTTGATTGGCAACCGACTTTTCGGCGTTGCATTCACGTTCTTGCTCGGGCAACCGGTTCGAGACACGCTCTGTGGGACTAAGGCGTTATGGGCAACTGACTACCAGCGCATCGCTGCACAGCGCAGTTACTTTGGTGACTTTGATCCGTTCGGAGACTTTGACCTGTTGTTCGGCGCATCGCGGCTGCACCTGAAGATTCGCGACGTGCCAGTTCATTACAAGGAACGGATTTATGGTTCCACGAACATCTCTCGATTCCGCCACGGCCTCTTGCTCCTGCGCATGACCGTTGTTGCGGCACGCAAACTTCGCTTCGTGTAGCGCTCCAATAGCCTTCTTGTTGTGCGTTCAGGTCCTCAGCCGCCCAAAGTGCTGCCTTCAGCCAATGAAGTGTGCTGGTGCGGGAGCGGTCGAAAGTACAAGCGGTGCCACAAGCCACTTGAGGGTCGCGTGCTGAAAGGGATTGTGAGCCCGATGCGCACGGTTCCCGACCACATCGCCAGACCGCCCTACGCCGCGACAGGGCAGGTCAAGCGCCGACCAGAATCTGCCGTCAAGTCACCAGATGTAATCGCGCGAATGCGTCGGGCTGGGGCGGCCGCAGCGGAGGTGCTGCGCCTCGCGGGGGAAATGGTGAAGCCAGGCATCACCACCGACGAGATTGACGTGTACGTGCACGACCTATGTATCGCACGTGGTGCGTACCCGAGCCCCCTCAACTACCAGAATTTTCCAAAGAGCGTCTGCACGAGCGTCAACGAGGTGATCTGCCACGGCATTCCCGACTCCCGTGAACTACAGGATGGGGACATCGTGAACATTGACGTCACCTGCTACATCGACGGCGTACATGGAGATACCAACGCCACCTTCGCCGTCGGCACAATCAGCGACGAAGACCGACATCTCATCAAGGTCACCGAAGAATGCATGTGGCTCGGGATCGAGGCTGTTCGTCCTGATGCTCTACTCTGCGACATTGGACGAGCAATCGAAACGCACGCCAAGAAACACAAAATGGGAGTGGTGAAGGCGTTCATCGGTCACGGGATCGGTGAACAGTTCCACACTGACGTGCAGATTCTCCACTACTACGAGCCGCGCAACAACATGCCGATGCGTCCTGGCATGACGTTCACCATTGAGCCGATGATTACGCTCGGATCCGACAAACACCGAATGTGGGATGACGAGTGGACGGCTGTCACCATAGACGGAAAACGAACCGCGCAGTTTGAGCACACGATTCTCGTGACCGACAAGGGCTACGAGGTGCTTACTGGGCCTGGTGCCGTCTCCTCCCGCCCGCCTCTCTCCGTCTGAACGGAACACACATCGGATGTGCGTACGGAGGATGCGATGCAGGGCATGGCGCAATAGCGTCCTACGTGCGTGATTGACGGGGGCGACGTACCGCGCTTTGAGCGGTTCACCAGGGACGAGTGGGCTGCGCTTCGCGCCCAAACTCCGCTCACCATCCGTGAGAAAGATCTGGAGGCGTTGCGGGGTATCAACGAGCGGATCGATCTCGAAGAAGTACAGGCGATCTATCTACCGCTCACCCGCCTCCTCAATCTGTATGTTTCGGCCACTCAGAATCTGCACCGGGTGTCGTCAACATTCCTTGGCACGATTGCCCCGAAGTTGCCGTACATCATCGGCGTGGCGGGCAGCGTGGCCGTTGGCAAAAGCACGCTTGCACGTCTGTTACAGGCCCTCCTCTCGCGCTGGCCGGAGCATCCACGCGTTGAGCTCGTGACAACCGACGGCTTTCTCTTTCCGAATTCCGAGCTTGAATCTCGCGGCCTCATGGATCGCAAAGGATTCCCTGAGAGCTACGACACTCGCCGACTACTCGACTTCTTGCGCGCAGTGAAGAGCGGTGAGTCGGAGGTTCAAGTACCGGTGTACAGCCACGTGATTTACGACGTGTTGCCGAACACGACGGAAACCGTCCATCAGCCTGACATCCTCATTCTTGAAGGCCTCAATGTGCTCCAGATCGACTCACGTGCGACGGAATTCGTCAGCGACTACTTCGACTTCTCCATCTACCTCGACGCACGAGAGCCACTCATTGAGTCGTGGTTCATCGAACGTTTCCACGCGCTACGTCGAACGGTGTTTCAAGATCCCGAGAGTTTCTTTCGCCACTTTGCCGACCTCACCGACGACGAAGCGTCATCCCTTGCTCACCAGATTTGGGAGTCGATCAATGGGCGCAATCTGCGGGAAAACATCGCACCAACAAAGGGTCGTGCCTCACTCGTGATCGAGAAAGGTGACGACCACCGCGTCACCGATGTCTTCTTGCGCAAGCTGTAGACGCAGACGATGGGCTCGAGGCCGAGTCGCAAGTAGTTCAGCGGTGCAACGAGTTGAGGTAGTTGTACACCGTGATGCGAGACACTCCCATCGCATCGGCGACATCCTCTACTGCACGACGCAAGATAAAGGCTCCACGTTCGTCAAGCAGACGAATTGCCTTCTGCTTGTCGGCTCGTGAGAGGAGAGCGAGCTTGGCCCCGAGTTCTCGTTCGACCGAGTCAATGAGACGATCCATCGCGCCATGTAGCGCAGGGAGACGTACCCCGGCCACGACCTTGCCTTCCCAGACGAGTGGTACATCCGCCTTGGTAATGCGATCGACCTCCACGACAGTTGCACCGAGCGCCGTCAGCAGCGGCTGGACAGTGTCGAGCAACGGGTGACGCACGGTCATGATGCTGAGTGTGGTGCGACACTCACGCTGATGAACGTGGCCCCGTTGGCATACGCCGCTCGCATCATGTCGGCAATGACCGCTGGCATCCGATCCACATCAACGGAAAACGAGGAGCCAAACGGTCCGAAATCAACCTTCAGACCGTGCTGCTCTACTGCCGCCACTGCCTGCTTGACGTGCGGTCCGGGTTGGCCTTCGACGAAGGGTTCTACGGTGAACTCCACAACGAGCGTCGACATCGTCGCCACAAGCGTAGACGGCGGACTACGACCTACGATGAGTCAATGGCTGAACATGCACAGATACTTGCGGCACGCGAAGTACATGGCACCGCAAAGAATCTTTCTTCGCACGTTGACGATTTGTATGAGGGGGCCGTTGAACTACGGCGTCGCCTGCACGAATGGCCTGAGGTCGGCAACCACTTGCCAAACACCAGGGATGCCGTACTTGAGTCGCTTGAGGGTCTTCCGCTTGACATCACCCTGCACGACACAACGAGCGGTATCGCCGCCCTCCTGACCGGCGGAAAACCTGGTCCCACCGTGATGCTGCGCGGGGATATGGACGCCCTACCGATGCCCGAGGACACTGGGCTTGAGTTCTCGTCCCGAAACGACAACATGATGCATGCCTGCGGTCACGACACGCACACTGCGATGCTGGCCACGGCAGCCCGATTGCTGGCCGCTCGCAAGGACGATCTACCCGGTCGAGTGTTGTTCATGTTTCAGCCCGGCGAGGAAGGCCACCACGGCGCCAAGTTCATGCTCGAAGAGGGTCTGCTCGATGTTCCACCACTTGCCGACGGAACACCTTCACCCGTACGTTCGGCTTACGCTCTCCACATCACGACGGCGATTCCGGCCGGCTGGGTGACCGCAAAGGGCGGTCCGATCATGGCATCTTCGGACACATTCGAGATTGTTGTTACTGGTAAGGGTGGTCATGCTTCCGAACCGTTCCGCACGCTCGACCCGGTGCCCGTTGCCTGCGAAATCGTGCAGGCGCTGCAGATGCATGTCACTCGACGTATTCCCGTGTTCGATCCGGCGGTGGTGACCGTGACCCAGATTCATACGGGCACCACCTCCAACGTCATTCCGGAGAGTGCTTACGTGAATGGCACCATTCGCGCGGTCAGTGAGTCGACGCGCAACAAAGTGCATGCTGGCTTACAGCGGGTGGCGGAGGGCATCGCTGCAGCACATGAAATGTCTGCCAACGTGAACATCAAAATTGGGTATCCCGTCACCGTCAATGATGGCCCCAGTGCCGACTTCGGTCTCGGCGTCGCAGATGCACTCGTCGGCGTTGACAAAGCAGTGCGGCTACCGACACCGGTCATGGGTGCCGAAGACTTCTCGTATGTACTCAACAAACTGCCCGGAGCGATGATCTTTCTCGGCGGGACCCCAGATGGCATCAACCCTGCGACCGCAGCACCAAACCACTCCAACCGCGTGATGTTCGACGAACGCGCAATGAAGACTGGCGTCGCCATGTATGCGTCGTTGGCGCTTCGCACGCTGGGCGTGCGACTCGACTAGGCAGCAGATGCCTCGCCCGCTCGACGGCATCCGTGTACTCGACTTCACACGGGTGCTCGCTGGGCCACACGCCACACGAATGCTGTGTGATCTTGGTGCCGAAGTCATCAAGATTGAACCACCAGTGGGTGATCTCACACGATTTGGACAACCACGAATCAACTCGCTGGCAACCTATTTCATCCAACAGAACGTCGGAAAGTTGAATGTTTCCCTCGATCTCGACGAGCAACGTGGCGTCGATATTGCACGACGCCTTGCTGCCGTAAGCGATGTCGTCATCGAGAATTTCCGTCCCGGAGTGATGGCGCGCCTTGGGCTTGGCTATGAGCAACTTGCTGCTTCTCACCCCCGCCTCGTGTATGCGTCAATCAGTGGCTACGGCGCCACCGGGCCGTGGGTTGATCGTCGCGCGTACGCACCTGTCGTGAATGCAGAAGCTGGCATCACGAAACATCAAGGTGACGTTCGCGGCGGAGCCTACGCAAACGATCCATTCAGCCACGGTGATGTGTATACAGGCATGGAGACTGCAGCGGCGATTCTCGCTGCGCTATTGCAGCGTGAGCGCACCGGGCGTGGACAGTTCATCGATGTATCGATGGCTGAGACATTGCTTTACGTCAATGAACATGCCCACGATCAGTTGTGGGATGCCGACGTACCCAACGATTGGATTCGATCGTTTCAGCCCGCTGACTACCCGGTGCTTACCACCGCGGACGGAAGTGTCGTGGTGGTAAGCGGACACCCTGCTTCAAAGACGAACTTCGAATGGTTTTGCGCAGCGATGGGGCGTCTCGACTTGCTCAACGATCCACGATTCATTGATGTACCGTCGCGACTGGCGAACCTGCAGCAGTTCGCCGAGATCTTGGATACCTGGGCGGGATCCGTACCCAACGCCGAAGAGATTGAGCGCATCTTTGAGCGACACCATCTAGCCACCGGACGTCTTCGCAGTGTTGGCGAGATCGCAGAAACTCCCTGGGCGAAGCATCGCGGTGCGATTACCGAGGTGTCTGATCGTGGTGGTGGAACCGTCCGCATTCCGCAAAGCCCGTGGAAATTTAGTGATGCCGACGTTCGCATCCAAGGTGTGCCGAAATACAGAGGTGAAGACAATGCCAACGTGCTTCGCGAACTACTGGGCTTTGATGACGAAACCATTGCCCAGTTGGAACGAGACGGTGTGATGAGCAGCCACCCGCCCACGAAGCAGTAGTCGTTATCGGCCGCTGTGGCCGAACCCTCCGCCGCGATCGTTGGAGTCAAGCTCCTCAACGACAGTCCAGTCCACACTCTCGATTGCTTGCACAATCAATTGGGCGATGCGATCACCGCGATGCACCTGATAGTCCGTCCGTGGGTCATGGTTGATCATGATGACTTGCAGTTCACCACGGTATGCAGCATCGATGATGCCTGGAGTGTTGACGAGCGAGATGCCGTGCTTCAATGCAAGACCACTGCGTGGCACGACCATTCCCATATGGCCGCGCGGTATCGCAACCGCTACCCCCGTCGCCACCAGTGCTCGTCCACCGTTGGCTGGGAGTAACGCGTCAGCTCGCGCATACAAATCAAGTCCGGCATCATCGGGGTGAGCTCTTGCAGGCAACGGCAGTTCGGCATCAAGCCTGCGAATCGGGACGACGAGCGGCAAAGGCACCACACGACGATACGACGCGCCGTAGGGTTGTGAGGTGCTCGTCTGGATGGATCTTGAAATGACCGGGCTGGATCCGACGGTGGACGTCATCGTCGAAATCGCCTCGCTCATTACCGATGACGATCTGAATGTGGTTGCAGAAGGGCCAGATCTCGTCATCCACCAGCCCGACGACGTGCTTGCACGAATGGAACCCGTCGTCGTAAAGATGCATACCGATTCTGGATTGCTTACCGCCATTCGTGAATCGCGCACCACGCTTGCCGAGGCCGGGTCTGTGACCCTTGAGTTCATTAAAAAATACGTGCCCGAGCCCCGCTCCGTGCCCTTGTGCGGAAACTCAATCGGAACCGATCGCAGATTTCTCGCCGCGTATCTCCCAGACATTGAACATCACCTGCATTACCGCAGTGTTGACGTGTCGAGTGTGAAGGAATTGGCTCGACGCTGGTATCCGGAGGCGAGCATCTCTCGACCCCCAAAGGCCGGCGCTCACCGTGCCCTCAACGACATTCGTGAGAGCGTGAAAGAACTCGCGTACTACCGCCAATCGTTCTTCGTTCCGTCATCTGGTGGTAATCGTGCGACCGCGCCAACCGACGCGACCGACCACCACTGACCGCACTGCACTACGTGCAGAGACGACAACGAAGAACACGGCGTGCAGTGGGTACGTGAGAGCGCTTACAAGACCAAAGTTGCCGACCCGCCGAGCCATGATTGCGATTTGTCCTGCCGAGAGCACATAACACCAGCCTGAGACGAATGGCCCGCCACAGAGCGAGATGATCCAGGCGACAATAAGAACAGTGGTCAATCTCGGCACCGACAGAGCTCCGACTGCAGTGTTCTTCGTCCAGCCCTCCCACAACTGACGAACTCCCTGCGGATACATGCGGTACTCCACTTGACCCTTGTCTGCGATGTACGCGATCGCTCGAGGCATGACACTGGCGAATGCGAGATCATCAACAATCGAACCGCGTACCTCGACGTGTGAGTGCCCACCAGTCTGCACATAGGTATCCCTACGAACCGCCAGGAAGGGACCATACGCAACCCGCCGGCTCCCTGATGTCTTCCCCTGTGAGGCAACCATGGCCGAGATTGCGTTGAACAACATGCTGAGCCGTTCGATGGGGCCAACGGTGCGGTGCCATGGCATCGCACTCACAACGGCGTCGGGATACTGCTCAAGAACTCCAATCACATCCGTGATGGCATGTGGGCCGACCCGCACATCCGCATCAATGAACAACAAGCACTCGCGAGTAGCGGACCGTGCACCGACATAACACGCATGCGACTTCCCCGTCCAGCCGTCAGGTAACGCCCCAGCGCGTAGAACGACCACGCCATGTTGTTCGGCAATCGACACCGTCTCGTCACTCGAATCATCATCAACCACGATGATTTCGTCTGCATCACTCAACGCTGATCGGACTGTCGGCAGTAGCGACTTCAGGTTGTCTGCTTCGTTTCGACATGGAATGACGACACTCACCGTCATCTGACGTACTAGTTCGATATGCGGAAGCAATCGAGCCCGTCGAAACACAAACCATCCAGCCAGCCAACCACAGAAAAAGACTGCAAGGCTTCCCGCACTGGGCAGATCGAACCACGACACGTTCGACTACTCCGTGATGAGTTGAATCAGCGATGCTGTCGCATCATGTGCGACAAGCCGAAGCACGGTTCTTTCCTCACACTCGTGCACGACAACCCGCAGATTGGCACCCGGTTCAACGGATACATGATGCTCGACGGTCGCATGCATGGGAGCACGTCTATCGCGATGCATCGCAAGATACTCTTCGAGAGCCTCCCAATACACCGCGTTATTGAGATGTCCAACGGCGTCAAAGTCGGAGAAGCGCAGCGGAATATCGAAGGCCGTTTGGCTACCGTCAGCGTCAGGAAGGTCACGTCCGACCAACAACCGTGCTGAGACCCTTCGCCCGTTGGCGGCTTCCCCTATGAGTTCGCGAAAACGATTGCTCAGAGCCAGCGGTTTGAGCGTCTGTAAGTCGACCCGCACCCACAACGACGCCGCTTCAAGTGCAACAGTGCTGCCTGTGTCATTGACAATCTCAATACGCGTGCGCCGCTCAGCCCAGTGCGACCCGACTCCACCACACCACGTAGTGAGCTTGATGGTGTCGAGATACTTCGGAAACGCTCCAACCCACATCTCGGTTCGACGCACTACCCAGCCGTGCGGGTCCTCGTAACCGCCGTCAAGTGCGTCGTCTGTGGCAATGTCCTGCAGATAGCGAGCTGCGGCGTCAAGTCTCAGCCGTCCTTTGGGTGTCACATCACCAAGTCGGATCGTTCTTCTATGTTCGAATGTGCGACCTACCTGCGGAAACGGCGCAGGGGGCGGCACGTGTTGCATACGTGACACGCCGATGACGCTACCGAAGGTAATCACCATCGGTAGCCTCGCTGCGTGCGCCTTCGACGCCGTTTGTTTGCGCAGTCGCTCATCGTGGCGGTCGTGGTTGCTGTCGCGGTCGGATGGTGGACTGCACGCGACAATGAGGACCAGTACGTACTGGATTCCACCACCGGAAGCATCGCCCTGAACAAGGTGTCTGAAGGCAGGATGCTCGCCATCGTTGATGTGCAGGACATGGATGGCAACCTCGTGTCGACGGACACCTTGATTGGAGAGCCGCTCGTCGTGAACTTCTGGTTTTCCACATGCGAACCATGCCGCAGGGAGTTTCCTGTGCTGGTGAGAGCTGACGAGCGTTATCCGCAATTGCGGTTTGTCGGCATAAATCTGAGTGACACAGCAGAGCGTGCGTCTGAGTTTGCAGCACAATTCGGCGCCACGTTCGACATGTTGTTTGATCGTGATGGACGATTGACGAGCGCCATGGGGGTCGCGACTGCTCCCGTCACTCTGATCATCGATGCAGGGGGTGTTGTGCGTCGCCAGATCACAGGTGAGGTCACTGACGAGATGCTGGACGAAGCACTCTCCCAGGTGTTTCCGTCATGAGCTCGCTCTTTCAAGGTGAGTTCGCTTATTCGTTGTTGCTCGGCATGCTGGCAGCCGTCAATCCGTGTGGGTTTGTTCTGCTGCCCACCTATCTGACGGCCTACCTCGCCGTAGGAGACGACGCGGACGCCAAATCGCGCGTTAGTCGATCACTGGTCGTCGGATCGTCGGTATCGCTTGGCTTTGTCGGAGTATTCGTGGTGGTGGGCACCATCTCCCGCTTGTTCACCGGATGGATCGAAGAGAACGCCAAGTACCCGGCGCTCATCATCGGAATCGGACTCATCGCTTTAGGGGCCCGCATGTTGAGTGGATGGAGACCGAGGTTCTGGGTGCCGTCATTCGTGGGCGGCAGCCGCCGCGGAAGCATCTTCAACATGGTGGTCTTCGGTGTGGTCTACGCCATCGCATCAATCGGTTGCACCATCGGCTTGCTCACCACCGCAATCCTCGGCAGTTTCTCTCGTCACGGCGTGATCTCGGGCATCATCAGCGTCGCACTGTATGGACTCGGAATGGGACTCTTCGTCACTGCCCTCACGGTGTCATTGGCGTTCGCCAAAGGTGCCCTGTTGCGAGGTGGTCGCTCCGTCATGCGCGTGGTCAACTTGATCTCGAGTGGGCTTGTGTTGTTGAGCGGCATCTATCTCACGTGGTATTGGTACGTGGCGATTACCCAAAGCTCTGAGCAGGGCTACCTCTTGGACGTGGTCGGCAGGTGGCAAAGCGAACTTGCCGAACGTGTGACAGCGGTTGGCTCACTACCGCTCTTCGTCGGATTCGTCGTCGTGATTGCCTTTGCACTCGCGCTGAAGCGTCGCCAACTCAAGAGTGTCGCGCGCTCGGACACATGAACCTCCGCGACCTACTCGACCATCCAGAGGTAGAGGAAGTGTCACAACTTCGCGGAACGTTTGGCTTCATGGCATTTCACGGAGGAGCTTTGGAGGAACGCACTGACACCATTGCGCAGGCTGCAGCAGAACGAGCAGGGGCGTCGTACTACGGGGTTCACCAACCTGCAGGGATGCGCCAACACGTGCCATCACACCGATTTACAGCAGACCAGTCAGCAACACTCGCACAATTTCTCCGTCATGTCGATGTCGTGATTACGGTGCACGGATACGGGCGACGAGGCCTCTTCACGACGATGCTGCTCGGCGGCACGAATCGCGCGCTCGCTGCTCATCTTGCCCCATGCTTGCGGCGAGTGCTACCTGCGTATCACGTCGAAGACGACATCGAGAGAATCCCGAAAGAGCTCCGCGGGCTGCACCCCAAGAATCCCGTCAACTCCGTGCGCACAGGCGGTGTGCAACTTGAACTACCACCACGTGTTCGCGGAACGAGCCCGTTGTGGTGGGACTGGGAGGGTCCTCACCTCACACCACATACCTCTGCATTGATAGACGGACTTGTTGAAGCGGCGACCACATGGTCACCAATTACGGAGCAAGACGCTCGATCTTCCAGCCGTCCGTAAGTCGGGAGTAACGGAATCGGTCGTGCAGGCGACTGGGTCGCCCCTGCCAGAATTCCCACTGCTCGGGCACGATGAGCCAACCTCCCCAGTGTGCGGGCCGAGGTACCACACCGTTCCCGAACCGCTCGCGTATCGCATCCAAGCGCGTCTCGAGATTCTTCCGGTCGTCAATGACCTCTGATTGTGGTGATGCCCACGCACCGAGCTGCGACTCCCGAGGGCGCGATGCGAAGTACGCGTCGCTCTCCTCCTCGCTGAGTCGTTCGACTTCACCGCGCATTCGCACTTGGCGATGAAGGTCAAGCCAGGCGAACGTCGCCGCTACGGAAGGTGCTGCGGCAACTTCACGACTCTTGGCACTTGCGTAGTTGGTATAAAACACGATGCCGCGTTCATCAGCACCCCGAGCCAGCACCACACGCGCGTTTACTCGACCCAGATGATCAACGGTGGACAGCGTGAATGCGTTTGGTTCTGCTACGCCGGCTGACACTGCATCCTCGTACCATGAATTGAACTGCGCGAGCGGATTGTCCCGTAGATCAGCGCGGTCGAGACCTGCGGTCTCGTATTGAACGCGACGGTCGCGCAAACTCATTTCTTTCGGATGACCGTCGCACCACGCATGTACGGGTGCAAGACCTTAGGGATGGCCACGGAGCCATCCGAGTTACGAAAGTTCTCCACGATTGCCGACCATACTCGCGGCACGGCCAGTGCTGAACCATTCAAGGTGTGGGCGAACTCCGTGCCTTTCTTTCCCTCGCGACGGAAGCGTATGTCACCACGGCGAGCCTGATAGTCACTGAACCAACTGACCGAACTGACCTCAAGCCACTGATCGCAACCCGGCGCATAGACCTCGATATCGAAGCTGCGATGATGGCTCTGCCCGAGATCGCCAGTGCAGATTTCCAGCACTCGATAAGGCAGGCCGAGGTCGGCGATGGTGTTGACTGCGCGCTCAACGAATTCGTCGAGCATGGCAGGGGCCTGTTCGGGCGTGGTGACGGCGAGAATCTCTACTTTGTCGAACTCATGGCTGCGCAACATCCCGCGTGTGTCACGGCCGGCAGAACCAGACTCACGGCGAAAGCAGGGTGAGAACGCCATATAGCGGAGCGGCAGCGCAGTCTCATCGAGGATTTCACCTGCGTGCAACGAGGTGAGCGGCGCCTCAGCAGTGGGGATGCACCACAGGTCATCGCGACCGATGTTGTATGCATCATCGGCAAACTTCGGTAGCTGACCAGTGACGGTGAGCGTCGCCGTGGTAACGAGCGAAGGGGGCCGAATCTCCTCGTAGGCATCAGCGTGCCGATCAAGGGCGTATTGACACAACGCCCGAGCGAGCGTGGCACCGAGACCACGCTGCATTGTGAACATGGCTCCAGAGATCTTCACTGCACGTTCCGAGTCGAGAATCCCGAGTGCTGATGCAGCCTCCCAGTGCGGCACTCGCTGGTGCGACGCAAACTCTGACGGCAGCTGTGACGGGCCGCGCACCACTTTGTTGTCATCGCTGCTTGCACCGAGTGATACCTCGGGGTGCGGAACATTAGGGATTCGCAACAGCAGGTCGTGGAGAGCCGACTCAACCTGCGTGAACTCCTCGTCGAGCGCCTTCTCCTTCTCCCCTAGACGCCTACTCTCCACCATCAACGTCTCGGCGTCCTTCTTCTCACGACGCAAAACACCCACCTGTTTGGAAATGTCGTTGATGGTGGCCCGAATGGCATCACGCTCTGCGGTGATATCGCGCAACCGCATATCTAATCGGATGGCATGGTCGAGATGCTCGATGAGATCTGGTTTGGCGCGGCGACCAAGCGCCTCACGAACTATGTCTGGCTGCGAACGCAACAACCTGACGTCAATCACAATCATTCAGGCTAGTACTGCACCTATCTGCGACGATTCGCTGTCTACTGTGTTGGTGATGAGTGATCCGCGCGCGACTCCTCTGCTCCAGGTGCGTGCGTTGACCGTTCGCTATCGCGACGTCCTTGCCGTTGATGCAATCTCGTTTGATGCCTACGCAGGTGCGGTGACCGCCGTGCTCGGTCGAAATGGTGCTGGAAAGACATCGACGATTGAGGCGTGCGAAGGTCTACGACGCACGACGAGTGGAAGCGCACTCGTGCTCGGTGTGGAGGCACATGCGATGCCGCCGTCCGTGCGTGCTCGGGTTGGCGTCATGCTCCAGGACGGTGGCATAGCGCCATCAGCACGAGTGGAGGCGCTTATTCGCCACTACTGCAGGTTGTACGACCGGGGCGTCGATGCATCGACACTTATCGGTCGTTTGGGGCTCACGAACTTGCGGGCAGCCACATGGAGACGGCTGTCGGGCGGTGAGAGACAGCGAGTGTCGTTCGCACTGGCACTTGCTGCGAACCCAGAGATTGCCTTCTTGGACGAACCGACTGCCGGAGTAGACCTCGACGGCCGCGAGATCATCCGCGAAATCATCGGCGAGTTGGTAGCGGGAGGTGCCTGCGTCGTTCTTGCAACCCACGATCTTGACGAAGCAGAACGAATAGCTCATCGGGCCGTGGTACTGCATCACGGCAGAGTGGTTGCTGACTCGCCTGTTACTGAATTGTGTAGCGGAGGCAAGCGTCTTGAGGACGTTGTTCGCGAGGTCACCCGATGAAACTCGCTCTCGTCCAGATGCGGATGGAACTCATCACCCTTTTGCGAAACTACGAGCAGCTGCTGTTGGTACTCATCATCCCGCTTGGTGCGTTGGTCTTCTTCGGCAATGTCGACGTGTTGCCTGACGGAATCAATCTGACGCAGCTGCTGGCATCGGTGATTGCCTTAGCGGTGATGTCGACCGCCATGGTCAGCACAGGTATCGCCACCGGTTTTGAGCGGTCCTATCACGTACTCAAACGACTTGGGGTAACTCCTCTAGGTCGAAACCGACTCATCATCGCCAAAGCTGGCGCTGTGGCCGCGGTCGAAGCCGTGCAGTGCGCGATGCTCGTGACCGTCGCAGTCGCTATGGGCTGGTCACTGAAGGCCCTCTCGTGGCCGTTGCTCATCGGTGCCGTCGTACTTGGCACGTTCGCCTTTGCAGGTGTGGGTTTGTCGCTGGCTGGTCGTTTGCGTGCCGAAGCGAATCTTGCTGCACAGAACGGTTTGTACCTGCTCTTGCTGGCAGTTGGTGGCGTACTGGTGCCCCCTGGCGACCTCCCCGACGGACTCGCCACCGTGTCACGGTGGCTGCCGTCAGGTGCCTTGGTGCAGGTGTTGCATGACGCCGTAGGCGGCGATGCAGCCAGCCGTCAGGCGTGGCTTGTATTGGTGATCTGGGCGGTCACCGTGCCGCTCGTCGCAGCACGGCTGTTTCGTTTCACCGGCTGAGGCGGTCGCTCGCTCGCTACGGGTTTCGGTCTGGCTCAGGCTGAGCAGGAACTCGTTCGAACTCGCGCGTCACCTGCTCGTAGGTGAGTGATGTCTCCCGATTACGGACATAACTCTGGCGCTCGCCATACCCGGCCATGAAGCGTTTGAACCACAAGAACACGATGATCGACCAGAGGAACACCGAGCCACCAATCTTCATGATCGCGCCGGCAATCTGCTGGTCGGTCGTGACCGACAAACCCCACACACGAATTGCGATGTCGTATTGGTTATAGACCGCGCCCTCGGCAAATGTGAGCCACGCCGCTGGCACGGTTGGCACGACCGACATAAGGAACAAATACACCATGCGTCCGCCATAGTTGATACGCATTGCTGGATCAGGAGCCACGATCGGTGTCCACATCAGAAGCGATGACAAGACGAGTCCAACATGCAACGAATAGTGGAGTGGCGCGTTGGAAACGCTGCGGTTGACAAGTGCTGGAATATGGGTGACCATCACCATCACGTTGAAGATCACACCAGCAATGACCGGCTTGGCAAGCCAGCTGATGACTCGTCCCGCTCTCTGCGACCCGACGACCGCCCGAAAGAGCCACACTGGCGTCGCAAGTAGTACGAGCGGTGGCAAGAAGTACGAGAGCGTCATGTGCTGGAACATGTGCACCGAATACAAGTACTCCTCGCTGATGTCATGGATTGGCCAGTCTGAAGAGAGCCAGAGCATCAACACCGCCAGAACGAAGAGTCGTTTCTGTCGCTGAGTCACGAGCGGCTCGCCAGCGCGCACCTCAGGTGTGTACGGGCCAATGAACTTCAATGCGTACCACCACGACCCAACAACGAATGCGACGAGCAACCAGACCTCGGGATGGGCTTGAAATCGCCACGGACTGGCAAATGATTCCACTGACTCGGTGAACAATGCTCCTGACACGAACATGGTCGCGCTCAGCGCAGGAAGAAATGGAAGGTCGACAACGCGGCGACGTAGACACCCACGGCCAAGAAAAGGCCGGCGTAGAACATCCAGCTAAAGATCTTGTTGTCGAACTTGAGATGCATGAAGTAGCTCACGACCATGAAGAACTTCACCACCATCATGATGATGAGCGATGGCAAAAACAGCGGACCGAAGTCGACGTAATACGTCGACACTTCGAGTGCGGTGATTGCCGCGAGGATCAGCGCGATATTGATGTAGCCGCGCGTCGACATGCCGTGCTCAGCCTGTTCTGCGCCAGCGTGCTCGTGCTCAGTGGGGTTGACGGGGGCGGACGTCGTCATGATCAGACCGGGATCAGGTACACGAGGGTAAAGATGATGATCCAGACCACGTCAACGAAGTGCCAGTACAAGCCCACCATCTCGACTGTTTCTGACTTGCTGCCGGGCACGCGACTGCGCTTGTTGATGGCGACGAGAGCGAGAAGCATGATGATGCCGACCGTGACGTGCACCCCGTGGAAACCAGTGAGCGTGTAGAAGCTGGAGCCAAAAAGGCTCGTGGTGAAGCCGAGACCCTCGTTGTAGAAGGCCGTGAATTCGTACACCTGACCGCCGACAAATGTGGCGCCAAGCAAGGCAGTGATCGTGAGCCACAAGTTGGTGTTGCGATCGTCCTTTTTGTGAGCGGCTGAGACTGCAAGCACCATCGTGAGCGAACTCATGAGCAACACGAAGCTCGATACCGATGTGAATGGGATGTCGTAGATCTGCTCAGGAGTCGGGCCGTCAGACACTCTTCCGCGATACAGCATGTATGTGGAGATCAAGCCTCCAAAGAGCAGACACTCCGAGCCCAAGAAGAGCCACATACCGAGCTTGACGTTGGAAATCCCCGTGCTTGAGCCGTGGGAGTCGTGCGCGACTGCGGTCTCAGCCATGGCTTGCTCCAACGGCATGGCCGTTACCAGATGTTCCATTGCTTGAGGTTGGATCAAAGTCGCTCTCTGGAGCAACGGATGGTTCAAGTGCCCATCCATAAATTGCGTACAAGACGACGAGACCACCGACAATCGCGACGGGAATCGAGTAAATCAAACCGAGCGCAATGATTGGCAGACCAGTGGCAAGCACAATCGGCCAGTACGAGGGTGACGGCATGTGGATGTGCTGGTCTGGGTTGCGCTCCAGTTCGGCAAGCACCTGTTCTGCGGTTGCCACCTCTCGCATCTTGTGGGTTGCGGGATCTTCTTCGTACTTACGGTGGAAGAACTCGTCGAGATGGTGGACATGCGGAATGGTGTCGAAGTTGTGCTCTTTTGGCGGGCTCGACGTCATCCACTCAAGACTGCGCGCATTCCACGGGTCAAGTGGCGCACGCACTTTGCTGCGCGCGGTCACCACGATGTTGATGAGGAAGAACAATACGCCGACCGTGAGGATCAGCGAGCCAATCGATGAGACAAGGTTCCAGAAGCCGAGGTTGAAGAAGCCTTCACCAGCGCGGGCTTCAGTCCATACGTACATGCGGCGCGGCTGGCCCTGCAAACCGAGGATGTGCATCGGACCAAAGGTGAGGTTCATGCCGATGACCATGAGCCAGAAGTTCCACGAACCAAGGCGCTCGTTCAACATCTTCCCGAACATCTTTGGCCACCAGTAGTAGAAACCGGAGAAGATGCCGAAGATTGCACCACCAAAGAGCACATAGTGGAAGTGGGCCACGATGTAGTACGTATCGGTTTGCTGCGTGTCGCTCGGGGCAACGGAGTGCGTAACACCCGACAGACCACCAATCGTGAACAACACGACGAGCCCGATGGCGAACTTCATCGCCGTCGTGAATACCAACTTGCCGCCCCACATGGTGAGCGTCCAGTTGATGATTTTCACACCAGTTGGAACGGCAATCGCCATCGTGGCGACGGAGAACACCGCCACCGACACCGGGCCGAGACCCGAGGCAAACATATGGTGTGCCCAAACACCCCAACCAACGAAACCGATAGCGGCGCCTGAAAAGACGACGAATGGATATCCAAAGAGCGGCTTGCGACTGAAGACAGGTAGTACTTCAGAGATGATGCCGAACGACGGAAGAATCAAGATGTACACCTCTGGGTGACCAAATATCCAGAAGAGGTGCTGCCAGAGAAGCGGGTCGGCGCCGGCGGCAACATCGAAGAACTGGGCGCCGAACATTCGCTGGAATGAGAGCAGGAAGAGAGCGACCGTAATCACCGGAACAGCGAACAAGAGCAGGAACTGGACGACCGTGATCATCCACGTGAAGATCGGCATCTTCATGAGTGTCATGCCTGGAGCGCGCATGTTGAGCACGGTGACGATGAGGTTGATTGCACCAGTGAGTGATGCAATTCCTGCAATCTGCAAGCCAAGCGCCCAGAAGTCAACGCCGTGACTTGGAGAGAACACTGGACCAGAGTTGGGTGCGTACATGAACCATCCGCCGTCAGCTGCTCCGCCGAGGAACCACGCAAGGTTGACGATGATGCCGCCACCAAGGACGCACCAGAAACCAAACGCGTTCAGTCGTGGGAAAGCGACGTCACGTGCACCGATCTGCAGTGGGATGAAATAGTTCGCAAAGGCCGCCGCCATTGGCATCACGAAGAGGAAGACCATCGTGGTGGCGTGCATGGTGAACATCTGGTTGTAGAGGTCGGCGTTCAGCACCTTGCCATCTGGTGCGGCGAGTTGCAGGCGAATCAGCACTGCTTCGAGACCGCCGACGATGAAGAAAAACAGCGCCATCGCGCCGTACATCAGGCCAAGTTTCTTGTGATCAACGGTGAACAGCCACGACTTCCAACCGGTGCTCGTGACGGGGCGGCGAAGGGCGCCAAACGTGCGCGTCGGCGTGATAACTGGTGCGGCCGGAGCCAGT
>Ga0208594_1000180_pt1 | contig 19266 bp, 17 predicted proteins | sample LakMenEpi14Sep10_FD_150699 | JGI IMG/M metagenome (GOLD analysis project Ga0208594, IMG submission 150699) | Freshwater microbial communities from Lake Mendota, WI - 14SEP2010 deep hole epilimnion (SPAdes) | ecosystem: Environmental > Aquatic > Freshwater > Lake > Epilimnion/Euphotic zone ...
AGATCAACCCACAGCTGCCCTTGCTGCAGCTGCCTGATCACAACGCTGCGATCAGGTCACAGGCCTCGGGATTTACACCACTCCAAGGGACGCGACCGAAGCGGTCGATGCCATGAAGGCAGCACTGAGATCCCAGAGCGGCATGTCCAATTCTCAGTTGCCCGCACCCAGCCAGTGCGGCCTCACGCACTGGCAACCAATTAACTTCAAAGTCGGAACATTGAGGAGCTGCTCTCAGAATTGGGGCAAACTGTAAGCATGTCACCAATGAGCAAAGCGAACCCAGCGTTGTTTTTCCCAAAACCCCAAAGATTATGCAATAATGAATCCTAGGTGCGGCCGCCGTAGGCGGAGTTCCAACACCACCTCCACCTACCACTTCACACCGCCGAAGGCGGTTTCATCTCATGAACATGAAGGAACTAGTCTCAACTGTCTCTGCGGAGACAAATTTGCCAGCAGCTCAGGTGCGGAAAGTAACCGCCGCTGTTCTTAATCAATTTGCCCAACTCATTGAGACTAAAGGCAAATTTACATCCTCCGCAGTTACGATTACTGGCGCTATCACGCCTGCCAAGCCCGCTACAGAAGAGAAACCCGATCGCCCCGAGCGCAAATTTGCCCGCATGCGCATTCGCTCGAAGAAATCGTCAAAGGATTCTCAAGCTGAGAGCTGAGTCAAGCCGATCTATTTAGCCAATCTCAATATCCACAGAAGCAACGCTTGCCTCCAGCTCAGCCAATCCTGAGTCTCCAGGCGAGCGTTTTCGCTATCTATACATAGGTTTTTGCTGGCTCATTGATTATTTACTGGATTTTGGGCCTGTCTAACAACAGATGCTCTTTTCGAGCGAAATTCACTTATCAGTATATTCTGATTCTCAGAACTTATGGCTTGCATTGCAATTGAATAATCGGATTGCCGAAAGCATAGCCACAACTGTCTGCAGCCGGCTTTAAACCACTCAGCGCTCATACACCATGATTTCTTCTATCAAGCTCTTTTATCTCGACGGAACCGCAATGGTGGCCGTCTACGGTGGCGACCATGAAGGCGACGACGACTGGCAGTGCAATCTGCCGGCCAGCGAGGCGATCCTGGGCGACCCGTCCGGCCTGCCGGCTGAACAGGCGGTTCCGCTTGCGGCTGCCAGCCAGCTTGTTGCGTTCACTCCTGCCTTTCGGCTGCGCCTGAAGCCCAAGCCTGCGGTGCTGCGGGTGCCTGCACTGGTCGAGGAGGTGAGCGCCAGCACAGGCGTTCCCGCTCCACATGTGCACACGATCGTGGCCGCCCTGTTGCAACAGCTGGCGGGGCTGGTGGGGACAGGCGGGAAACTGGATAGCCCCCAGGTGAGGATCCGACCACGCACCCAGCCAGCGCGTGCAGCAAGCGAGGAGAAACCTGCACGTTCAGCCAGGCAATTCGCGCTGCTACTGGCTAGGGTAAATTAATCTACAGCGGATTGACGCGCTCTGCTGTGGCCGCTGTTACGGGAGCCTGACAGCTATCTGTGGTTGACTTTCCCAGCTGGTGGCAGACACCACACACCTGCACCCGTTGAGTGCGCGCAGGGGCCAGCCATAACCTGACACACAGAAATATGTCCCGCAACGCCCGCAAGGGAATCATTCTCGCCGGCGGCAGCGGCACCCGCCTCCACCCGATTACCCAGGGAGTGAGCAAACAGCTGCTGCCGGTGTACGACAAGCCAATGATCTATTACCCGCTCAGCACGCTGATGCTGGCGGGGATCCGTGATGTGCTGATCATCACCACAACGATTGATCAGCCCGCCTTCGAGCGGCTGCTCGGAGATGGCAGCCGCTGGGGCACGACGATCGATTATGAGTTTGCTGAAAAACCCGGCCTACGCGAAAATGGGCCAACCGCCCAGACCAGATGCGAGGTCACCGGGAGCGCAGCGGCTCCCTGTTCTCCTACGTGTCGATCGAGGAGCGGATCCCGGCCAGCCATCCACTGCGGCGGATACGGAAATTGGCGGATCAGGCCCTCGATCGGCTCAATCCCACCTTCTGTGAGCTCTACGCCGCAGAAGGCCGGCCATCAGTACCGCCCGAGCAACTGCTCCTGGCCTCGTTGCTGCAGGCCTTCTACGGGATCCGCTCGGAGCGGTTGCTGCTGGAGCAGCTGCACTACAACCTGCTGTTTCGCTGGTTTGTGGGTCTGAGCCCAGATGATCCGATCTGGCACCCCACCACATTCACCAAAAACAGGGAGCGGCTCCTCAATGACGACGTCATGGGGCGCTTCCTGGAAAAGCTGATGGGCGCCCCGGAGGTCAAGCCGCTGCTCAGCGATGAGCACTTCTCGGTTGATGGCACCTTGCTGCAGGCCTGGGCGTCTCATGCCTCGCTGGAGCGGATCGATGGGAAGGACGATCCGCCGCCCCCGCCATCAGGTCCTGGCGAGGGCTTTGGCGCTCCAAAGCCCGGCAAGAAGCGGGCGAAAGGGGATTTCAGGGGCATCAAGCTCAGCAACAAGCCCATCGCTCCAGCGTCGATCCGGATGCTCTGCTGGCCCGCAAGTCCAACGCCCACCCAGCCCAACCGAGCTATCGGGGCCATGTGCTCATGGACAACCGCCATGCGCTGATCGTCGATTGCAAGGTGACGCAAGCCACGGGCACCGGGGAGCGGGATGCCGCCAAAGCGATGGCAGCTGCCATCCCCGGTGCCCACAAGAAAACTCTTGGCGCCGACAAGAACTACGACACCAAGGGCTTTGTCGCCGAGATGCGCCGCATCGCCGTGACGCCGCACGTGGCGCAGAACACCAGCCGCCCTGGTGGCTCCGCCATCGATGGCCGCACCACCCGCCACCAGGGCTATGCCAAGTCGATCAACGCCCGCCGCGGCATCGAGAAGGTGTTTGGCTGGATCAAACAGTGGGGCGGCCTGCGCCAGTTCAAGCTGCGCGGCACCGACAAGGTGAGTGCAGTGTTTGGGCTGCACGTGATCGCCTACAACCTGATCCGTCTGGGCAACCTGCTCAAACCGGTCATGGCAGCGGCATGAACAGGTGGTTGCCCAGAGGTGTGGCCAGGTGGCCGCGGTCAGGCAGGCCAAACAAGGCAGAACGCCTGAAATTGGCCGCTCCGAGCCCTTGAAACGCTGCAAACCGGGCTGAACGGAGCGCGATCAGCGCTCAGAAGGGAAAAACGGGGCTTCTCAGGCGGTTTTTCCGCAAACTCCTAAGGTGTCTGCACAGGCAGATGCAGGGCCCTGAAGACGGTGGAGAAGGTGCTGGTGCCAGAAGCCCATGCCAAGGCACCGGGCCGGCCGCCCGCCGCCGGCATGGCATGGATCCCTGGCGGCTCCTTCCTGATGGGCTCCGACGGGCACTACCCCGAGGAGGCGCCTGCCCATCGGGTGGTGGTGGATGGCTTCTGGATCGACCGCACGGCGGTGACCAACGCCCAGTTCCTGAAGTTCGTCAAGGCCACCGGCCACGTGACCCTGGCGGAGCAGGCCGCCGATCCGGCCCTGTATCCCGACGCCCGGCCGGACCTGCTGCAGCCGGCCTCGATCGTGTTCGTGCCGCCGCCGGGGCCGGTGGCCAAGGGCGATCCCTACCGCTGGTGGCAGTACGTGGCCGGCGCCGACTGGCGCCATCCCGAGGGGCCGGGCAGTTCGATCAAGGGGCGCGAGCGCCATCCGGTGGTGCACATCGCCCATGCCGATGCCATGGCCTACGCCGCCTGGATTGGCAAGCAGCTGCCCAGCGAGGCGGAATGGGAACGGGCCGCTCGGGGCGGCCTGGAGGGCGTGGACTTCCCCTGGGGGAATGAGCTCCATCCCGGTGGCCGGATGCTGGCCAACACCTGGCAGGGCGACTTCCCGCACCACAACAGCCGCGCCGATGGCTGGGAGCGCACGGCGCCGGTGGGCAGCTATCTGGCCAACGGCTACGGCCTGCTCGACATGATCGGCAACGTGTGGGAATGGACCGACGACTGGTACCAGGCGCACGGCGCCCGCCTTGCGGCCTCCCAGCAACCGGCCAGCCATGACCGGGCGAACCACCCTCCTGGCGAGAGCGGTGGCCCACAGGGCTGCTGCGCCAGCCTGCTGCACAACCCCCGTGGTGCCGTCGATGCCGAGGCCAGCATCGATGCCTCCTCCCAGCACGGCAGCATTCCGCGCAAGGTGGTGAAGGGCGGCTCCTTCCTCTGCGCCCCCAGCTACTGCCGCCGCTACCGGCCGGCGGCGCGGATGGCCCAGGGGATCGACACCTCCACCTGCCACCTCGGCTTCCGCTGCATCGTGCGGCCGGCATAGCAACGAGCAAAAAACGCAGCAGATACTGGGGATGCCAAGGCCTCCAGCCATGGATATGTTGCCATCAGCGCAACTCCCTGCCTGCGATGCCGCTCAACGAATACAAGCCCGGTGCCGCCTTCCCGGGCGTGATCGGCCGCACCGCCGATGTGTCGAGTCCCGCCTGGCCGATGCCCAACCGGGCGAAGGACGGTGCGCCGAACGTGCTGTTCATCGTGCTCGACGACACGGGTTTCGGCCAGCTCGGTTGCTACGGCAGCCCGATCGCCACGCCGAACCTCGATGCCCTGGCGGCCGACGGCCTGCGCTTCAACAACATGCACACCACGGCGCTCTGCTCGCCGTCGCGCAGCTGCATGCTCAACGGCCGCAACCACCACTCCAACGGCCTGGCCTGCATCACCGAGGGATCGATGGGCTTCCCCGGCTCCAACGGCATCATCCCGTTCGAGAACGGATTCCTCTCCGAGATCCTGCTGCAGCACGGCTACAACACCTACGCCATCGGCAAGTGGCACCTCACCCCCGCCGAGCAGACGTCAGCAGCCGGCCCCTACGACCGCTGGCCCCTGGGCCGGGGCTTCGAGCGCTTCTACGGCTTCCTCGGCGGCGACACGCACCAGTACTACCCGGAGCTGGTGCAGGACAACAGCCAGGTGGAACCGCCGGCCACGCCGGAGGAGGGCTACCACCTCACCCCCGATCTGGTGGCGAAGGCAAGGGCGATGATCGCCGACTCCAAGCAGGTGGCGCCCAATAAACCCTTCTTCATGTACTTCTGCACCGGCGCCATGCATGCGCCCCACCACGTGCCGAAGGAATGGGCCGACAAGTACAAGGGCAAATTCGATGGCGGCTGGGACGCCTACCGCGAGTACACCTTCGCGCGCCAGAAGGAACTGGGCATCGTCCCGCCAGACACCGTGCTGTCGCGCCACGACCCCGATGTGCCGGACTGGAACGGCCTCTCCGCTGAGGAGAAGCGTCTTTACGCCCGCATGATGGAAGTGTTTGCCGGTTTCCTGGAGCACACCGACCATTACATCGGCGAGCTGATCGCTTTCCTCAAGGAGATCGGCGAGTACGACAACACCATGATCATGGTGATCTCCGACAACGGCGCCAGCTCCGAGGGCGGGCCCACGGGCTCAGTGAACGAGGGCAAGTTCTTCAACAATGTGCCGGAGAACCTGGAGCAGAACCTGGCCGCCATCGATGACATCGGCGGCCCGAAGTATTTCAATCACTACCCCTGGGGCTGGACCCACGCCGGCAACACCCCCTTCCGGCGCTGGAAGCGCGAGACCTACCGGGGCGGCACCAGCGATCCGTTCATCGTGAGCTGGCCCAAGGGCATCGCCGCCCGCGGCGAGGTGCGCTCCCAGTACTGCCATGCGATCGACATGGTGCCCACCGTGCTCGACGCCCTCGGCATCGAGGCACCCACGGCGATCCGCGGCGTGACCCAGAGCCCGATCGAGGGCTTCTCGCTCACCTCCTGCTTCGCTGATCCCGGCGCGCCAAGCCTCCACCTCACCCAGTACTTCGAGATGTTCGGCCATCGCTCGCTCTATCACGATGGCTGGCGCGCCGTATGCCCCTGGCCCGGCACCTCGTTTGTGGAATCGGGCCGGCGCTTCGGCGATCCGATCAGCTACGACGAGCTGATCCAGCTCGATGCCCACGGCTGGGAGCTCTACAACCTCCACGAGGATTTCGCCGAAACCAACAACCTTGCCGCCAGCGAGCGAGATCGCCTGATCGCCATGATCGGCATGTGGTACGTGGAGGCCGGCAAGTACAACGTGCTGCCGATTGACAGCCGCGGCACCCAGCGCTTCGCGGTGGAGCGGCCCCAGATCACCGCCGACCGCCAGCGCTACATCTATTACCCGGGCACCCAGATGGTGCCGGCCAATGCGGCGCCGCGGGTGCTCAACCGGCCCCATTCGGTGTCGGTGGAGGTGGAGGTGCCCGAAGGCGGCGCCGAGGGGGTTCTGTTCAGCATGGGCGGCAACGATGGCGGCTTCGCCTTCTACGTGCAGAACGGCCAGCTCACCTACGGCTACAACTACGTGGCCGAGCAGTTCTTCCGCGTGCGCTCCAGCGGCCCGATCCCGGCCGGCCACCACATCGTGAGCGCCGAGTTCACACCCACCGGCGCGCCCGACATCGCCAACGGCAAAGGCACCCCGGCCAAGGTGGTGCTGTTTCTCGATGGCCAACCGGTGGGTGAGGGCGAGCTGCCAGTGACGATCCCGCTCAGCCTCGGCCTGGCGGCCGGCGTGGCGGTGGGTGCCGATCCCGGCTCGCCGGCCATGCCCGATTACAAGCCCCCCTTCGCGTACGCCGGCCACATCAAACGGGCGCTGGTGGATGTGAGCGGCACGCCGGTGGTGGATCTGAAGGAGCAGATGCGCCAGATCCTGGCCCGCCAGTGAAGGCCGCCATGGCGACGCGGCTGCGACTGCTGGGGGCGGGCCTGGCGGCTGTTGTGATCGCCTATCTGGGCAGCCGCCACCTGCCGGCCCTGCCGTCCACCTTGCTCACGGCGCTGCTGCTGGCGGGGGGATCGGTGGCCAGCGGCCGCACCCGCACCCCCTGGCGCTGGTGGATGGTGATGGGGGCCTGTTGTGGCGGCCTGTTGGGCACGGCGATGGTGGTGGCCCAGAAGATCCACAGCAGCGATCCCCAGGCCGGCCTCCACCTGCGGCTGGCGATGGTGGGCTGCCTGATGGTGGCCGGCGCCATCGGCGGCCACAGCTTCAGCCGCGATGCGGGCCAACCCGACCGCCGGCGCCCCAAGGACACATTGCGCTCCGCCAGTGCCCTCACCACCGGCATCTTCGCCACCCTGGTGACCTTCACCTTCCTGCATTCAGGCCTGGATCAGGCGCGCACGGTGTCAAGCCGGCTGAGCACCTCCCTCACCATCCTGGTGCTCAGCCTCAGCGGCCCCGGCTGGGTGGCACACCAGCTCAGCGAGGGCTATCGGCACCGCCGGGAGCTGGGAGCCCACCCCAGGCGTGAGTTGGATCGATCGTCGTGAGCGGAAGGTGAACGCCCAACAGCACAGGCTGAATTGGGCACTTTTGGCTGATCAATCATGCGCAAACTGACACGTACAAGCCGATGATTGATCCAAAACAGTTTCATTTAGTCCGATTCCGAACCTGCCAATCCAGGACCAGATCACCAGTCCGTGATCAACAAATCCTTTCACTGATCGTCCAGCACAACGGCATGACACCCTCCCTCCTACGCCATTGCTTACTCGCCTCCCTGGCCAGTCTCGGCTTGACCAGTGGAGCGATCGCCAAGCCACCGGCTCCATCAGGCGTACAACAGGGCGGTGTGGTCCCGAGCCAGGTGCAAGGCACCAGACTCGGGCCTCTCCAACTGGAGAACGGCTACCCCACCGCCGCCACCGCCCGGAAGCTCTACGACGAACTCGATCTGCAGCGGGCCACCCAGGCCTATCTCTGGGCCCTGCCGGCGGTGGGCTTCAAAGCTCTTTACGACGCCCAGGCGAAAACCATGGGCGTCCGCAACGGCGACGTGCTGCTCTACCGCACGCTCCAGGACAAAGCGGGGATGCTCACCCCAAACATCACCACCCTCTACGCCTTCAGTTTCTGGGATCTGGCCAAGCAGGGGCCACTGGTGGTGGAGGTGCCGGCCGGGCTCATCGCCGGTGGGGTGATGGACATCTGGCAGCAGCCGATCACCGACATGGGCCAGACCGGGCCCGACAAGGGCGCCGGCGGCAAGTACCTGATCCTGCCCCCCGGTGGGCCGGAGGTGGTGGCGCCGGGCTACCGGATCTTCCGCTCCCCCAGCAACCAGGTGTGGTTCGGCACCCGGGGCCTGGCACCGGACAAGGCCGTGGCCGAGGCCACGGTGCGCCAGCACCGCCTCTACGGCTGGAAGCAGCGGGCCAATCCGCCGGCCACCGGCTACAGCGAAGTGGGTGGTCGCCCCTGGCAATCGGCCCAGCCCGCCGATCTCACCTACTGGCGCCTGCTCAGTGAGCTCTATGCCGATGAGCCCGTCGCCCCCCGCGACCGCATGATGTTCGGGATGCTGGCGCCCCTGGGCATTGCGCCGGCCCAGCCCTTCAATCCCGATGCCCGCCAGGCGCGGATCCTCGGCGAGGCGGCCCAGCTGGGCGATCTGATGGCCCGCACCGTCGCCTACGACAAGCGCACCCCCGGCGCCACGGTGTACCCGGGCAAGCACTGGGAGTACGCGGTGCTGTTCGATCTGGATCAGGAATCGCCCGACAAGCGCCGCGTGCAGCTCGACGAACGCAGCTCCTGGTTCTACGAGGCGATCGGCATGTCGGTGGGGATGCAGGGCCGGATCGTGGGTTTTGGCCAGGTGTACCTGGAGGCATCCAAGGACGCCAAGGGCCAGTGGCTTGATGGCGGCCGCACCTACCGGATGCGGGTGCCGGCCGGCGCACCAGTGAAGCAGTTCTGGTCGATCACCCTCTACGACAACCTCAGCCGTGGTCCGGTGATCACACCCCAGGGCGCAGCCGATCTCAGCTCCCGCAAACCCGACCTGGTGACCAACGCCGATGGTTCGGTGGATGTGTTCTTCGGGCCGGTGAAACCCGCCGGCGCCACCAACTGGATCCAGACGATCCCGGGCAAGGGCTGGTTTGCCTACTTCCGCTTCTACGGCCCCACCGAGCCCTACTTCAGCAAGGCCTGGCAGCTCAACGACATCGAACCCCTCAAGCCATGACCCGACTCTTCCCGACATCGCACTCCGGCGAGCGCTGTGCTCTCGCCTGCCTGGCAGGCCTACTGGCTCTGAGCAGCGTGCCTTCTCCCCTGCAGGCGCAGACCGGAGTGAGCGCTCCGGCCCTCGCTCCGATCAGCCAGCCGCGAGGCATCGCGCTCTCCCCCGCAGAATCCAGGGCGATCGCCAAGGAGGCCTGGCTCTATGCCTATGCTCCGCTCCAGGGCTATCAGACCCTCTGGAATCAAACCCAGAACAAGGCGTTTCCTGGCTACGTGGGCGGCTTCAATCAGTTCCGCCATTACGCCCGCTCTGCCACCCCAGCCGACACCGATATCGTCACCCCCAACAACGACACGCCCTATTCCTGGGCCTGGCTGGATCTGCGGGCCGAACCGATCGTGCTGACGCTGCCAGCCGTGCCGGCGCCGCGTTACTACGTGAACCAGTGGTTTGATCTCTACACCCACAACTTCGCCTACACCGGCGTACGCTCCACCGGTCGCCAGGCCGGCACCTACCTGTTAGCAGGCCCTCGCTGGAACGGCACCGTGCCCAAGGGCATCACTGGAGTGTTCCGCGCTGAGACCGATTTCGTCGGCACCCTCACCCGCACCCAGCTCAACGGACCTGCCGACATTCCTGCGCTGCAGGCGCTCCAGGCCCAATACACCCTCACTCCCCTCTCCCGCTTCACCGGCACGGCAGCCCCAGCCGCAGCCCCGGCGGTGGCCTGGCCCGTCTGGGATGCCAACAAAGCCGAAGGAATCGGCTTCATCAGCTATCTCAACGCCCTCCTGCCCTTCATGCCCACCGTGCCATCGGAGCGCCAGATGATGGTGCGCTTCGCGCGGATCGGCATCGGGCCAGAGGTCCCCTTCGATCCAGCCAAGCTCGATCCCTCCATCCGAGCCGCCATGGAGGACGGCGTGGCCAGCGCCGCCCAGGAGCTCAAAGCGAAGGCTCTCACCCAGACAAGCTCCCAGGGCTTCTTCGGCACCAGACAGGAACTGGGGCCTGACTACCTCACCTTCCGCGCCATGGGAGCCATGCTGGGCATCTATGGGAACAGCAGTGAAGAGGCCTTTTACGCCAGCCAACAGACGGGACCAGATGGCAAGGTGCTCGATGGTCGCAAACGCTGGGTGATGCGTTTTGAGCCGAGCCAGCTGCCACCGGTAACGGAGTTTTGGTCGATAACGATGTACAAGTTGCCGGAGCGCCTGCTCGTGGAGAATCCTCTGAACCGCTATTCAATTGGTGATCGCACACCAGGCCTCAAGCTCGGAGCGGATGGATCCCTAGAGATTTACATCCAGAATGAGAATCCAGGCCCCGACAAGGCCTCGAACTGGCTGCCTGCACAGGCCGGCCCCTTCTTCTTCGTGGCGCGTTTATATGGCCCCAAGAATTCAGTTCTGAAGGGAACATGGAAGCTGCCTCAGCTGATAGAAGCAAAGTAAAAGAAAACCCTCCTTGGGGGCGAGCGCATTGAATGCCTTCTACCCAACATGCCTCATACCTGCTGCTCACCTCTTCGCTCCATCAGCACCCTGCCCCTGGGCCTGGCACTGCTGGGGTGCAGAACACGCAACGCCGATCTGTCGACTGTTCGCCGGAAGTTCCAGATCCCTGGGCGCGCGGAGGTCGTCAGCTACGCCGCATCGCCTGCTGATTCGGGCTGATTCGGCCGGGAGGGACTGAAGATCACCCATGGTCGTCCAGCTGACCCAAAAGGCCTACAGGGACTACGTGGGTGAGGTGGCGGCCAAGGGGCAGGGCAACGGCAGACGCCCAGTCAGCTCGCCAGCCCCAGCTCCTGCTCCATGCCCGTCACCACCACGTCAGCCACCAGCTGGATGCGGTAGCGGCAGTGCTGGGTGGTGGAGCAGTCGAAGCTGCCGTGCTCCCAGTACTTGTTGCTGCCGGCGCCACCGCCGCAGAGGCCGAAATACTCGCAGCTGCTGCGGCAGCGCTCCACACCGGCGGCGATCTCCGCCGCCACCCGCGCAAACTTCGCCGTGGCCGCCATCCTCTCGAGCGAATCGCTGAGCACGTTGCCGAAGCTGAAGTCGCCATACTCCGCCGTGGTCACCGACAGCAGCTCGGGATCAAAGGTGGAGATGTTGCCCGCCGCATCCACGTTCACGATCACGAACGGCGTGTTCATGTCTGTGGCGGCCAGGCGTCCGCCACTGCAGGCCAGGCTGGCCACGCCGTCGAACTCGCGGATGCGCAGGTGGTCGGGCTGCTGGCGGCTGCGCCGCCAGATCGCCGCCATGAAGGATTGGTAACGCTCCTCCATCTCCAGCCGGGCCGCCCCGCTGGCCTCGAGGCTGGAGTGGGCGTTGACACCCTCGGTTTCCTCCATGTTGAAACCAACGTCGCCGATGCCGTGCTCCAGGAAGAAGTCGGCCATTGCCTCGGCGTGGTGCAGCGATTCGGCCGTGAGCACGCAGATCACCTGGAAGGGAATCTCCCGCCGCTGCAGCCAGCCGATGCCCCGCATCACGGCGGCATGGGTGGGCAGGCCGGTACGGGTGACGCGGTGGGCGTCGTGCAGGAAAGCCGGGCCGTCCATGCTCACGCCCACGTGGATGCCGTTGCGCGCAAAGCAGTCGCACCAGGCGGCATCGATCGTGGTGGCGTTGGTCTGCAGCGACTGCACCACCGTGGTGGGTGGCAGGCCGCGCTTGGCCAGCAGGGCCTGGATGCGGGCCGTGGCCTCGTCGTAGAAGGCGATCGGCATGGTGAGCGGCTCGCCCGCATGCCAGAGCAGGGTGAAGCCGCCGGCAAACCAGGGGCTCTCCAGCACGCGCTCCACCGCCGCCTCCAGCACCTCAAAGCTGATGCGCCGCCGGTTGCCCCGGTCGGGCAGGTAGCAGTAGTCGCAGTCGAGGTTGCAGAAGGGGGTGGGCTGAACCACCAGCAGCCGCACCGGGCCCCAGTCCTCAGCTGCCATCACCAGGCGTTGCGGAAGCCACCGTTGCGGAAGCCGCCATTGCCCCAGCCGCCGCCGTTGCGGAAGCCACCGTTATGGAAGCCGCCATTGCGGAACCCGCCGTTATAGAAACCGCCATTGCGGAAGCCACCGTTGACCCAGCCCACTGCAGGGGCATTCGCGAACACAAAGGAGAGGGCGTCATCCGGCAGGCCTTCGGCAGCCGCCAGGGGGTCGCGCTCGCGCACGGCCTCACCGATGCGCTGCAGGCGTTCCTCAAGGCTGAGGTGCACCGCCGCCTCGGGCTGGGGTTGCTGGGCCGTGGCCGCCAGGGCCAGGGCCGCCGCGCCATCCAGGGGCAGGGTGAGCAGGAACAGCAGGCCGAACAGGCGGGAGCGGGAGAGGAACGCCATAGCGGGGGATGGGGTGGAGCGGGGGAAGGGCGGAAGATTGAACGGAGAACGACGGAGACGGCGAAAGCGTCAGGGAGCCGGTGCGGCGGCGGGCACGATGCGGATGGTCTCCACGCCGATCAGCACCCCCGCGAAGATCGCCTGCAGACGGCCCTCCGGCATGCCGATGGCACTATCCGGCCCCAGGATGCGGTTCACGGCCGCCACGGTCTTCGGTTCGCCATCGAGGTACTCCTGCTGCATCCGGGCGATCGCCAGGTTCACCTGATGGCGGAAGGCGGAATCGTTCTGAGGCACCAGGCAGGCCACGCCATACACCTCATAGGGCAGCTCGGGGGTGAGCACCAGGCCCTTGAGGCCCCGGCTCTGGGCCAGGCCTGTGAGCACGAGCGTATCGCCGATCACGCCCTCCACCTTGCCGCTCTGGAGTGCCGTGAGTGCGGCGGGCAGGCTGTCGAAGGGCACCGCCTTCGCCCGGGGCTGCATACCCAGCAGTTCCCCCTCGGCCAGGGAGCTCCGCACCACGCCGATTGAGCGGCCGGCCAGGGCGGCGGGGTTGCCGTCGAAGCGACCCACCGGGGCCAGCAGACGCAGGCCGGAGAGGCCGATGGGCAGCGAGTGGTCGATGCGCATGTCCTGCTCCCAGCTGAAGGGGAAGGCGCAGGCCAGGTCGGCCTTGCCGCTGCTGAGGGCCTGGATCGGGCTGGAGCCGGCCGGCACCGGCTGAAAGCGCACCCTCACCGGACGGCCCACGGCCTGGCTGAGCCCGGCGGCGACGCGCTCGGCCACCAGGGCGCCATAGCCCTCGGGCTGGCGGCCGGGCTGGGCTGTGAGCAGGGGCGGCAGATCACCATAGCCGCTCAGCACCAGCTCCCCGCTGCGGGCCACCCGATCGAGCACGTCCGCTGCCCGGGCTGGCAGCGCCGGGCCGGCCAGCAGCACACCCGCGGCGCAAGCTGTGGCAGTCCGGGTGGCAATCCGGGTGGTGATGCGACGGGTGATCCGGGAACGACCGAAACGGAACACGGGGGCAGGGGTCGGGAGGGTGTCCGCAGTCTGCACAGCGCATCGCCTGTCGTCGAGGAGGAGGCGCATTCCGTTACCGCGACCCTCACGCCCACACCGGCTCGAAGCGCATGCTCAGGTCCAGCCAGGCACTGCGCGTGGCCGGTGCACTGGTGGAGATCAGATCGATGCCGGTGACGGCATAGGCCCGCAACTGCTCCGGTCGCACGCCCGAGGCCTCCAGCACCAGGCCCGTTGAACCGGCCAGCTGGCGCAGCCGCGGCACCAGGGCCGCCAGCTCCTCGGGCTGGAATTCATCGAGCAGCAGCGCATCGGCACCGGCCCGCACCGCCGCCTCGGCTTCGGCGGCGGTCTCCGCCTCCACGATCACCCGGGCCGGCCAGGGGGCGCCGGCACGCACGGCGGCGATCGCCGGGCCCACCCCGCCGCTCCAGGCCAGGTGGTTCTCCTTGAGCATGGCGGCATCGTCGAGGCCGAGGCGATGGTTCACGCCACCGCCGCAGCGCACGGCGTACTTCTCCAGCACCCGCAGGCCGGGGGTGGTCTTGCGGGTGTCGGCCAGGCGCACGCCGCTGCCCTCCAGCTGGGCCACCAGGGCGGCGGTGGCGGTGGCCACCCCGCTCAGGCGCATCGCCAGATTGAGGGCCGTGCGCTCGCCGGCCACCAGGGCGGTGGCGGCACCCTCCAGCTCCAGCAGCCGCTGGCCGGTGCGCACCGGCTCGCCGTCGGCCACCAGCAAGCGCACCTGCAGCGCCGGATCGAGCAGGCGGAACAGGGGCTCCACCAGCACGCCGCCGCAGAACACGCCGTTGGCCTTGCACTGCCAATGGGCCCGACCCTGGCGGCCGCTCAGGGCCGGAGCGGTGAGATCACCCCGGCCCAGATCCTCGGCCAGCCACTGCTCCAGCTGGCGCAGCAGCGCCGGGGTGTTCGGCAGCAGCGCGGCGGGGAAACCGGCCATCAGAGCCAGTACCCGGGCGGCAGCTGGCCGTTCTCGAGGGCGGGCCAGGCCCCGAAGCCGCTGAGGGTGGCGCCGATCAGCTCCAGCAGGCTGCGGGGCTGCTCCAGCTCCTGCCGTGCCGCCCATTCCGCCTCCTCCACCTCGCTCTCCGGCAGGGCCAGGGCCTCCAGCAGCTGGCGGTAGGCGCCCTTTTCGGCCGGGTTGATCGCCGCCGCATCCCCAGGCCGCCGGTTCACGCTCACCATCTGCAGGGCCAGTTTCACCGCCAGCTGGCGCTGGTCGCTGCCCTCGAGGGCGGCCACCAATGGCGCCAGCTCGGCGGCCGTGGGGGGCTCGGTGGCCAACGCGGCGGCCGATGCCGCCGCACCAGCCCCGGTATCGGCCGGCAGCAGGCGCTGCACGAGCTTGTCGATCAGCTCCCGCTCCTCGGCGGCGAAGTCGCCGTCCGCCCAGGCCACCCAGCACACAATGCGCAGCAGCGCCCGCTGGGACGGGCTCAGCCCCTCGATGGGCTGGGGCGACGGCGCGCTGGCGGGATCGGCGGGCATCGGCGGTGGGGAAAGGGCTGGCGAACCCCATTGTTCTCCCTGGCCCGCTGTTCTCCCGGGCCCGCGCAATCAGCGCTGGTGCTGGAGCAGGCCCATGGTGAGGTTGGTGGGGTCGGTCTGCAGGTAGAAGTAGCCTCCACCTCCGGCCAGCACCACCACCCGGTAGTTGTAGGCGGTGCCCAGGGCGTCGCGCTGGGCCAGCGTGCCCAGGCAATCGCTGCCGAGCTGCAGCCGGCCGCTGTAGGCCGCCCGCTCCAGCTGGCCGGCGTAGCTGGACACGGCCCAGCCCTGCACGATGCCGCCGCTCCACCACTCCCGCTGCACCACAGCGTTGGACTGCCAGCGACCGCCCTGCCAGCTGCGGCCCTGCTGCTGGCTGGTCACCAAACCATCGAGCAGGGCGGGGCTGCAGGCGGTGTCCGGCTGGGGCACGTAGCGGAGCGCGAGCACCTCATCGGGCGCCAGCACCAGGGAAGCGCGGGGCAGGCCCCGCTGGTCGAGCGCCACCGACTCGGCCATCACGGAACCGGCCGGTTGCAGCCGCCGCTCCACCGTGGCCCAGCAGTGGGCATCGGCCTTCCACAGACCGCTGGTGCGGGCCTCCTCGAAGCGCTGCCCCTGGCGGCGGTAGAGCACCCCCTCCACGCGGCCGTCGGCGTGCCAGCGCTCCTGCAGCACCACCGCCACCGGCTCACCGCGGTGCTCACCGCTGCCCAGCAGCACATAGCGGCCAGGGCGCGGGGCGGCGCAGCTCTCCAGACCCGCGGGCGCCGGCGGCGAGGAGGAGGAGGCGGCGGCGGGCAAGGCCATCGGCAACGGCAGCAGGGCAGCGAGCAGGGCCAGCCGGAGGGCAGGGAAGGGCATGGGCGGCAGGGCGCGGCAGATGCCTCCGGGTCTAGGCCCGACAGCGCGATCCGGCCAGGCGGGGTCGGCATGCCAGACAGCCCTACTTGCCGATGCAGAACCGGGCGAACACCCGATCGAGCACCGCTTCGCTCACCTCCTCGCCGGTGATCGCGCCCAGGGAGCGCACGGCAGCGCGCAGGTCGATCGTCCAGAAATCCCAGGGGAGCTGCTGTTCGGCCGCCGTCAGGGCCCGCTCCAGGCTGGCCGAAGCCGCCGCAGCCAGGTCGCGCTGGCGCTGGTTGAGGGCCACCTGCAGACCCTCCAGCGGCCCGGCGCCGCAACAGCGCAGCAGGGCGGCCTCCAGCGCCGCCAGCCCCTCGCCGCTGAGGGCGGAGAGGCTCAGGTCCGCCGGCGGCGGCAGGGCGGCGGCACCGGTCTCCAGCCCGGCCGGGATGCCGGCCGCATCGGCCTTGTTGCCCACCACCAGCAGGGGAACGCCAGCGGGCACCTGCTGGCGCAGGGCCTCGTCGTCCGCCGTCCAGCCGGCGGCCAGATCGAACAGCAACAGCACCGCGTCAGCGGCCGCCAGCGCCTCGCGGCTGCGGGCGATGCCCAGCTGCTCCACCCGATCGCTGGTGGGGCGGATGCCGGCGGTGTCGAGCAGGGTGAGCGGCACGCCGTCGAGCACCAGCTCGCTCTCCAGCAGGTCGCGGGTGGTACCGGGCAGGTCGGTCACGATCGCCCGCTCGCGGCGGCTGAGCCGGTTGAGCAGGCTCGATTTGCCCACGTTCGGCCGGCCCACGATCGCCACCCGCAGGCCCTCGCGCAGCAGCTCCCCCTGGCGTGCCTCGGCCACCAGCTGCTCCAGCGCGCTGCGCACCGCCGCCAGCTCGGCCGCCACCGCCACCCCATCCAGGGGCGGCAGGTCCTCCTCGAAGTCCACCCGCGCCTCCAGTTCCGCCAGCTGGTCGAGCAGCCGGCCGCGCAGGGCCGTGAGGCGCCGCTGCAGGCCGCCGTCGATGCCGGCCATCGCCAGCTGGGCGGCCCGGCGGCTGCGGGCACTCACCATCTCGCCGATGGCCTCGGCGCGGGTGAGGTCGAGGCGGCCGTTGAGAAAGGCCCGCTGGCTGAACTCCCCGGGCAGGGCCCGGCGGGCGCCGGCCGCCAGCACCAGCTCCAGCACCCGCCGCACCGCCACCAGGCCGCCATGGCAGTGCAGCTCCACCACGTCCTCCCGGGTAAAGCTGCGCGGCGCCTGCATCAGCAGCAGCAGGGCCTCGTCCACCCGCTCACCGCTGGCGGGATCCACCACGTGGCCGTAGAGCACCCGGTGGCTCTCCCATTGCTGCCGGCCCGGTGCGGCAAAAAGGGTGCGGCCGATCGCCAGCGCCCGGGGCCCGGAGATCCGTACGATCGCCACACTGCCCTGGCCCGGAGCCACGGCCGTGGCCACGGCGGCAATGGTGTCTGCCGCTCCCGCTGCAATCTCTGCCATGCCCCCATTTCAGCCCCCCATCCCCTCCCTGGGGGCTGCTCTCAGCCGACTCGGTGAGCGCGCCAGAGCGCTGATCGCCTGGCTCTGGGCCCAGGAGGGCAGCCATGGCCAGCGGGCCAGGGGGCTGGCGGCCGGCATCTTCTGCGGCTGTTTTCCCTTCTTCGGCTTGCAGACCCTGCTGGGCATAGGCCTGGCCACCCTGGTGCGGGGCAACCACCTTCTGGCCGCTGCCGGCACCTGGATCAGCAACCCCTTCACCTACGTGCCCCTCTACTGGTTCAACTACTGGCTGGGCTGCTTGCTGCTGGGGCCGGGCCAGGGCTGGCCGGGGCTCGGAACCCTGCAGGCCGAGGGTCTGAAGCAGCTGGGCTGGAGCGTGGCCAGCCGGCTGTTGCTGGGCTCCACCCTGGTGGGTGCCGCCAGCGCGGTGGCCGGCGGCTGGCTCTTCTGGTGGTGGCTGGAGCGGGAACAGCGCCAGCGCGGCTGAGGCCCCCGGACCGGCTCAGGGGCTGGATGGGCCCGGGCAGAGCATCAGGTCGATGCAGCCGCCCTTGGGCTCGGCCCATTCCCTGAATTCCGCCGCCAGGGCCCGCTGCTCCGGCCCCTGGGCCTGCAGCAGCTGGAGACGGTCATGCACCAGGGCCAGGGTGTGGTCGATCAGCTGGGCCGCCTGTTCGGAGGTCATGGGGAAGCACAACGCTGGGGGCGCCGTAGGCGTGGCGCCCCGGGACTGCTGTCGCCTTTGCCACGCCGAGCCGGCCAGATGGGCAGACCCTCACAGAACCGCTTGCAAGCAAGGGCTTTCAGCCTGTCAGCCAGCCCTCAACCGATGCCGGTGCGGGCGATGTCCAGCACGTCGGCCATCGAGCGGATCTGGCTGAGGGTGGTCGCCAGTTGGCTGGCGCTCTCCAGCTCCACGCGCAGGTCGATGCGGGCGGGCTTGCCGGGGTTGGTGCGCACGCGGGCGTCGCTCACGTTGATGCGGTGGTCGGAGAGGCGGGTGAGGATGTCCTTGAGCACGCCCACCCGGTCGAGCACCTCGATGCGCAGCTGCACCGGATAGCGCCGCAGGCTGATCGCCCCGGGGTTCCAGCGCACGGGCAGGCGCCGCTCCACCGGCATCTGGGCCAGGTTGGCGCAGTCCTGGCGGTGGATGGTGATGCCGTGGTTGCCCAGGGCCACCGCCCCCAGGATCGACTCGCCGGGGAGCGGGCTGCAGCAGCCGCCCAGCCGGTATTCCAGCCCCTCCAGGCCCAGGATCGGGCTGAGCTCGCCCTGCTGCAACTGGCTGGCCGGGCGGGAGGCCGTGGCACTCTCAGCCTGGGCGGAGACGTTGCGGGCCAGGTCCTCGTTGCTGAGCGGCGGCGCAGCGCTCTCCGAAGCAAGCCGCAGCTCCTCCCGCAGCCGGTTGAGCACCTGATGCAGGGTGACCCCGCCGAAGCCGAGCGAGGCGAGCAGATCCTCGGTGCCGATCAGATTGCAGCGGCGGGCCACCTTGACCATCGCCTCGCCGTTGAGCAGGGCGTCGAAGCCATCCCGGCCCAGTTCCCGCTCCAGCATTTCGCTGCCGCGCTGGATGTTCTCGTCGCGGTGGCTCTTCTTGTACCACTGGCGGATGCGGTTGCGGGCCGTGGGGGTGGCCACGAAGTTGAGCCAGTCGAGGCTGGGATGGGCGTTCTTGCCCGTGATCACCTGCACGAAATCACCGTTCTGCAGCGGCGTGGCCAGGGGCGAGAGGCGGTCGTTGATGCGCACCCCCTGGCAGTGATTGCCCACCTCGGAGTGGATGCGGTAGGCGAAATCCACCGCCGTGGAGCCCTTGCGCAGGCCCACCACATCTCCCTTGGGGGTGAACACGAACACCTCTTCATCGAAGAGGTCTTCCTTGATCGAGCGCAGGAAATCGCCGCTGTCATCGCCGACGCCATCGCGCTGCCAGTCCACCAGCTGGCGCAGCCAGTTGAAGCGCGCCGCCTCGGCATCGGCGG
>Ga0208594_1000182_pt1 | contig 18993 bp, 20 predicted proteins | sample LakMenEpi14Sep10_FD_150699 | JGI IMG/M metagenome (GOLD analysis project Ga0208594, IMG submission 150699) | Freshwater microbial communities from Lake Mendota, WI - 14SEP2010 deep hole epilimnion (SPAdes) | ecosystem: Environmental > Aquatic > Freshwater > Lake > Epilimnion/Euphotic zone ...
TTCGCAGTATGCACTCGCCGACGTCACCGACCACGCTGCGCTCGGTGCCGCGTTCGCCTCGGTGGCGCCATTCGACGGGGTGGTGAACGCGTCCGGCGTCGTAGCGTTCGGCAACGTCGCAGAACTCGACGATGCGACGCTCGCCAGACTTTTCGCGGTCAACGCGATAGCGCCCATCGTGATGTTGCGCGAGGCTGCGCCGCACCTTGCAGACGGTGGATTCTTCGTCAATCTCTCTGGCGTGGTCGCCACGCAACCGGTGGCGGGCATGGCTGCATACAGCGCATCAAAAGCTGCGGCCTGGGCTGCGATGACTGCTGCGGCCCGCGAACTGCGGCGTCGACGCATCGATGTGGTCGACGCCCGGCCGCCGCACACCGAGACTGGCCTCGCGACGCGCCCAATTGCGGGTATCGCACCGAAGATGCCCCAGGGACTTACACCCGACACCGTTGCGGCGCGAATCGTCGCGGCCGTCGTTGCGGGCGAGCGCGACGTGCCTGCGGAATCGTTCATGGCGTAGTGATACTCGCTGGCACGATTCTTCACACCCGAGCGATATGCGTTGCTCGTAGGCTGAAGTTCCGTTTTGTTGCCGCGCGGAATACGGCGTGGTGTCTGCGGGCGCTTAGCTCAGTTGGTTAGAGCATCTCCCTTACAAGGAGAGGGTCGGGGGTTCGAGTCCCTCAGCGCCCACCACTGGTGTGACGCCGAGGGACTCGTTGTGATTCCCGATGATCCGTCGGTGACGAACTTCAGCTGTCGCTCTCGCACTGGAGCACGGCTCGCGGTCCTTCGACTTTCCAACGCAGTGTTCCGACCACGGTGGTGGCGCCGTCTTGGTAACTGCACGATCCGCCGATGGTGAATTCGCTGGCCGGACCTGCTGGACCCTGCGGACCTGCTGGACCTGCCGGACCCTGAGCTCCCGCCGGACCTGCCGGACCTGCCGGACCCTGAGCGCCAGCGGGACCCACTGCACCTTGGGCTCCTGCCGGACCGATGGGTCCGATTGGTCCAGTCGGACCTTGGGCACCCGTGGCACCCGTCGCGCCTGCTGGGCCTTGCGCTCCGGTTGCTCCCGTCGCGCCAGCGGCACCTGCGGGGCCCTGGGCGCCAGCAGCACCAGTTGCTCCGGTTGCTCCCGTTGCGCCAGCAGCACCTGCCGGGCCTTGAGCGCCAGCAGCGCCAGTGGCGCCAGCGGCACCCGCTGCGCCTGCTGGGCCTTGCGCACCAGTTGTTCCGGTTGCGCCGGCGGTTCCCGTTGATCCGGTCGCTCCGCGCACACCGGCGAGGCTCAGGCCGTTGGCTGACGTCAACGTCGAGCCGTCAGGAAACCTGATGCCCGTCGCCAATGCAAGATAGCCAGAGTCGCCTGGTTGGCCGATCGTGATGTCCTGCGATCGCAAGAGCGAGCGGAGGCCTGTCGTCGTGAGCTGAACGTTGCCCAGTCTGAGCGTCTCGGCGCCGTCGATGAGGAGCACGCCGTCCTCCACGGAGATTCCCGCTTGTTTCCCGGTGCCACCGTCTTCAATGAAGATGGTTCCTGGTCCGAGTTCCAAGCTTTTCCAACGAAACGTCGATGTTCCGAGCGTGTAGAAGTTGTCTGCCGACGGAATCAGGTCGCCGGTCACGCCATCAAGCGGTGTGCAGACATCGTTGAGCGAGCTGTCACCGCTGGTGCCGTTGCTCTCGCCGACACGTTCGCCGGATTCATTGAGGGTTTGTCCTGGTGGGCAGTAGCCAAGCACCCGAAGTTGCTCGGCGAGGGCTTTGTCGTCGTCGTTTAGAGCATCAATCAGGAATAGTCCTCCCAGCAGGATGACCAAGAGGAGGGCTATGGCGCTTACGGTATTGAATGTTCGTTGTGTTGTTCTCATGCGAGCAGTCAATTGCGCGCACATATTCGGGGCCGACGACAGATGTCCCAACAACGCCAAGCATTCGTACTCTTCGCAGGGCTAGTTGCGGCTTGCGTAACCGAACGCGAGCGATGTCGCTACAGCAAGCCACAGCTGATACGGCACGAGCGCAACACCCAACAGCAGTGAAACTCGAAAAGCCACCACAATCAAGGGCAGTGTGAGCAACGTTGCTGCAGCGAGTGCGAACCCTGCGGTCGTCAGAGCGTGAGGTACATAAAACTGGTACGCCCAGGTCAGGGCGGCCACCACGCTGAGCGCAAGTGACACAAGCCAGACCACATGCTCGACGCGCTGCTCTCGTGCTGCGACGGCCCAACTGGCCACCACGAGCATCACGAAGTTGTATGGCCAGATGAGACCGAACACAACGTCGGGTGGCTGCCACGGCGGGCGAACGAGAGACCGATACCAGCCTGCATCTGTCGACACCCAGCGGCCCGCACCAATCGCGTACACCACCACGATGAGCGTGCCGAGCCCGCCAACAAGTGCGCGAGGCATTAGTTGGTGAACTGCATCACGCCGTCGTCGAGCCGGCCCTCGCGAAACATCTTTTTGTCTTTGTCATAGTTCTGCGGGTTGATCCACGGCTCGCGATCGCCTTGTGTCGGCATCAGATGCATCACTCGTTGCATGTAGCCCGACGAGAATCCGTCGATCCACGGCCGGCTCGGCATGTTCTCTTCGCCTGGTCGAAGGCGCGGCGTGCATTGGCGAGTGCCGGTATCGCGCATGTGGTTGAGTAGGCGACACACGTACGTGCACGTAAGGTCGGCGCGCAGAGTCCACGAGGCGTTGATGTAGCCAAAGCTCGTTGCCAAGTTCGGCACATCGGAGTACGACATTCCTTTGTAGGTGCGGGTCTTGGCAAAGTCGACTTGGTGGCCGTCGACGAAGATTTCAGCTTCGCCGAGCGACACGAGTTGCAAACCCGTCGCGGCGACAATGACGTCAGCGGCGAGGTGCTCGCCCGATGAGAGCAAAATGCCCGTTTCGGTAAACGTCTCAATCGTGTCGGTCACAACGGAGGCTCGCCCCGTGCGGATTGCTGCAAAGAAGTCAGAGTTCGGCACGAGGCACAAGCGTTGGTCCCACGGGTTGTAGCGGGGGAGGAAGTGCTTCTTGATCGGGTACTTTCCACCCAGTTCCAGTTGGATGCCACCCAGCAGCAGCATCTTGATTTGGTCGGGCTTGGTGCGCGTGCGCTTGTAGACGAGTTGTTGTCGCCACGTGTTCTTTGCGCGTGTGACGTCGTAGGCCACTTTGTCGGGGAGGATCTTGCGCAGAAAATTAGCCAGCGCATCGCGGTCGGGTCGCGACACCATGTACGTGGGAGAGCGCTGCAGCATCGTCACATGTGCGGCTGAGTCAGCCATCGCCGGCACGATTGTTACCGCTGTCGCGCCCGAACCGATGACCACCACACGTTTGTTTGCGTAGTCGAGGTCAGTGGGCCACTCTTGCGGGTGCACCACGGTGCCACGAAACTTCTCGCGACCTGGGAACTCCGGCAGGTAGCCCGCCTTGTATGAGTAGTAACCAGCACACATGAACAGGTAGTTGCACTCAAACGTTCCGCTCGTGCCGTCGGTTCGTTGTGTGAGCACCGTCCACGTTGCAGTTGGTGTCGACCACTCGGCACGAATGACTCTCTCGCCGAATCGCATGTGGCGACGAAGATCGTGTTCTTCCACGGTCTCGCGCAGATATTCCATGATCGATGGCCCGTCGGCGATTGATTTCTCCGCCTTCCAGGGTTTGAACTCGTAGCCGAGGGTGTGCATATCACTGTCAGATCGAATGCCTGGATACTTGAACAAATCCCACGTGCCGCCGATGTCTTCGCGGCCCTCGAGTATCACAAAACTGCGGTCAGGTGATTTGTCTTTGAGGTGTACTCCCGCACCGATACCGGAGATGCCAGCGCCGACGACGACGACGTCGAAACGTTCAATGCTGGATGTGTGACGGCGTTCGTTGGCTAGCGCAGTGCTCACGGCGTCACACTAGGAGCAGGGCCGCTAGTCGGCGAGCCTCGGAGCGAATCTCTGGGATTGCTGTCGACTCCCAGAGTGTGCCGCGACGCAGTGGTCCGACGGCGTAAATGCCCGGCACAAGTTCTCCACTCGCTGACAACAACTGTCCTGTGTCGGCGTCGGTGTCGAGCCCCATTCCGTGCGGGCCGGGGCGTGCCTGGCCGACGGCGACCAATGACGAGAGCGGTGGGCGCGAGAGTGCGGCAGTGTCGTCGGGGCCGGTGCACAGCACGACGAAATCGAATTCATGCGACTCGGCAAGGTCTTGCGCCGATCCACGCCGAATTCGCACGTTGCCGCTCGAGATGTAGGAGTCGAGTAGTCGCGCGACTTCGGGTGCCATGCGGTGACGGTGTACGTCCCAGTGTCGGCGTGCGTGACGCAAGAACTGACGTTGCTTAGCGTCGCCCAAGCTCCGCCAGATTCGTTGTGTCTCTGGTCGAAGCGCCGTGAACGCGGCTCGCCAGTCTGGCTGCTCACGAAGCCACCGTGCGACTTCGACCGGCTTGGAGAACGCCGATGGAATCGACGGCAGCGGGCCTATTGGCGCGTGCACCGTCGGCAACAGACCATGTCGAGAAGTTGCAGTCACTGTGCATGCTCGTGCAGCGAGCGTGATGGCGACGTCCACGAATGTGAGGCCAGTGCCGATGCAGAGCACGCGGGCGCCGTGTGGAATCCGTTCCAGAGCGCCGGTCTCCCACGGGTCGCATACGACACGCGAGGCATCGAGTGCGTGCACCCAGTCGGGGCATGTCGGCGCCGAGTTGCCGAGCGCAATGACCAGTGCGTCGCCGACCACCTCGACTGCATCTGTTGTCACCCCGAGCGGCGATGTAGTGATGCGGCGAGCGGGTTGCCGAACATGTCGCAGAGTGACACGGGGATTGGCAGCGACCTCTGCCGTCAGGGTTTCACGCAGGTAGGCGGAGTATTCACGTCGAGGTACGAATGAATCATCATTGACGCGAGCCCAACGCGTGAAATGGCTCGCATCATCGGCGAAAGCCGACATGCCAACTGCGGGCACGTTCAATAGGTGCTGCTCTTCAGTGGTTGAATACGCGACGCCTTCGCCGAGTCGTGGTCGCGGTTCGACAATGTCGATCTTGATGTTGTGGGCCGCCTGTCGGGCGAGATGTGTTGCGACGAGAGTTCCAGCTGCGCCACCGCCGAGGATGATGATCCGGCGTGACATTTGGCAACGACGCTAGACATCCCAGTTGCGCAGGTCGCGCAACCGACTCAGGCCTTGATGGATGTGCGCAACTGTAGGTTGTTGCACTCTTCGCACACGTGCTGCGGGATGACGCCAAGTTTCATCAGCCAACCAAACATGATGCAACCGAGACATACGGCGAACACCGACTCGAGTAGCGCGGCTCCGACGAGCGCGGCGGCAACGATTCGTGACGCAGTGCCCAATTCGAGGTACCACAGCACTGCCGCGGTGCTCGAAAAAATTAGTCCGACGAATTGCGCGAATCGTTTCGGTGGGCCAGCCACCAGGCGGTGCTGCACCTTGATGCGTGGAGTCAGCACTTTGGTGGCAAGCAATCCAAGTGGGCTGAACGCTGGCCCCGTGGTGACGCGTGCGAGAAATCCGTAGACCAGCGGAATCAAGATCCACCCAGCACCACTCACTGCGTATGCCGTGCCCATCACGACGACGCCGGCGGCTACTAGCCGTGCCGACGTTTCGTTGACAGGGTGGGGGAAGGGAAAACGCTTCGACATGCGAGCGAGGCTATCAGAATGTTGAGTAAATCAGTCGGGTTTCCAACCATTCACGCAACGTGGAATCAGTACGAGTGGCGTCATCAGTGTCACGATGCCGCGTGCTGTCATCGATCATTCGATTGGCCGGCATGTCATTGAGAGGACCACGTTTCGTAGGCTCGCGCGAGTGGATGTAGCCCGCGACCTGTTGATTGTCGCATTAGCGCTTGCGACCAGCACGCTTGGCGCAATCGGTGGCTTGGGTGGAGCCATCATCCTCGTGCCGCTACTCACGTTGGGAGGCATGAGCATCTCTAGTGCCGCACCACTCGGGTTGGTCAGTGTTATCGCTGGCTCGGTGGCAGCTGGTCGTCGGCAGTCCAGTGACGGCACTGTCAATCACCGCTTTGCCGTGGTCACCGAGATTGGTGCATCCGCTGGCGCCGTTCTTGGTGTCTTTCTCTCTGGGGCGCTCTCGGAGCGGGTGCTCTTGTGGTGTCTCGCCGGGTTCGCAGTTGCTGCGGCTGCGCTCGGTGCGCGGCGGAAAGGGATGCGGTGGCAGCCCGATGCGACACTCACGAAACACGATGTCGGCGAGCGCCACGGTTCACTCTCTGGCGCTTACCTTCTTGACGACAGCGTTGTGCCGTATACGCCGTCACGAATGAAGGTCGGCATTGTCCTCATGACTCTCGCCGGTGTCGTGACTGGTCTCGCGGGTGTAGGCGGCGGATTCTTGAAGACGCCATTGTCGAGCGAAGTGATGCGGCTTCCTGCCAAGGTTGCAGCAGGCACCAGCACATTCACCATCGGTCTTACGGCGTCTGTTGCGCTCGTGCTTATGGCGATCGACGGTCGTATTGTCGCCTCTGATGCCGCACTCGTGGTGCTCGGTGCACTCATCGGAGGCACCATCGGTGCGCGGGTGCAAAAACGACTCTCTCCGCCAGTGGTGCGCCGAACGACGGCACTCGCACTGGTTGTCATTGCGGTGGTCCTGGTGGGGCGAGCGTGATGTCGTTGCGATTCGACCTTGCACGAGTCATCGGTGTGCTTGTCGTCTCCGCCGGTCTGGCTGCTCTCATCGGGGTGATTGTCGGTGGTGACATCGGTCGCGCGCTTGATATCGCCGCAATCGCTGCACTTGCGGCAGCACCAGGTGTGCGAGTGCTTGCGCTGTCAGTCGCTTGGGCTCGTGCACGCGACTACAAATACGCCGGAGCATCAATCGCGCTCATAATCTTGATCGTGATGAGTGTGATCGGAACCGCCTTATGGCGCTAGTGCTGAAGCAGTATTACTTGGCGTGTCTCTCGCACGCTTCGTATCTCGTTGGTGACTCCGCGAGCGGGCGGGCGGTAGTGGTCGACCCGCAGCGCGACGTCTCGCAATACCTCGAAGATGCAAAGTCATTCGGACTTGCCATTGACATCGTCATTGAGACGCACTTCCACGCTGATTTTCTCAGTGGCCATCTTGAACTCGCGGCGGCAACTGGTGCGCGCATCGGCTACGGAGCGGCAGCCAAGGGCCTCACAGACTTCGACATTGAAGTGCTTCACGACGGCCGAAGAATCGATCTCGGCGGAGTGGTGCTCCAGGTGCTCGAAACACCAGGCCACACGCCCGAGTCAATTTGTGTCGTCGTTTATGAGCAGGGGAAGCAGGAGCCGCACGCTGTGCTGACTGGCGACACACTCTTCATTGGCGATGTCGGTCGACCTGACTTGCTCTCGTCATTCGGCCGCACACAAGAGGAGATGGCCCGCAGTCTCTACTCCTCGCTACGCAACAAATTGCTTGCGCTTCCCGATGCCACCAAGGTCTACCCGGCGCACGGTGCCGGATCCGCATGTGGAAAGAACCTCTCGACGGAGACAGTGTCCACCATCGGCGAGCAACGACGCACAAACTACGCCCTCGCACCGATGAGCGAGGAAGAGTTCGTCAGCATTGTCACCGAAGGTCAAGCTGCGGCACCTTTGTATTTTTCGTTTGCAGCACTGCGTAATCGACAGGCACGCGAGCACCACGTCGAGGGTGAATCACCAACGTCGCTCGCGTGGGATGATTTCTGGCGCGCAGTTGAGGATGGCGCCGTCATTGTCGACTCTCGAGAGCCAGAAGAGTTCGCTCGCGGACACCTCGTCGGTTCGCGCAATGTCGGTCTGAGCGGACGCTTCGCCGAATATGTCGGTGAGGTTGTCCGTCCAACTGACACCATCGTGCTGGTCTGTGCTGAAGGTACGGAGGTCGAGGCTCGCACTCGCCTCGCGAGAATCGGGTTTGATCGCGTCGCGGGTGCGCTGAGCGAACCGACAAAGCAGATGCAGTCGCATCCAGACCGGGTTCGAGTCGCTTCGCGGCTGACTACCACTCAACTGCGTGAGCGTTTGCAGACTGTCGAAGGTGTCACAGTCGTCGATGTGCGCGGTCCTGGTGAAGTCGCCAACGGCATGATCGGCGGTGCTCGTCACGTGCAACTGGCGTCGCTGCTCGAAAGTGCGAAGACGCTCGACCCGCAGGCACCGACCGTGGTGTACTGCGCGGGCGGCTATCGCTCGAGCATTGCCGCAAGTACGCTGCGTTCGCTCGGGTTCGTCGACGTTTCTGACCTCGTGGGAGGATTCGGTGCATGGCAGCCGAAGTAATCGTCGTCTCCGGAAGCCTGCGTAAAGCGTCGTTCACTACCGCGCTGTGTCGCGCGGTGTGCGCATTACCCGCTGTCGATCGCACGGGTGCTGTTGGTGACGTGTCGTTCGTGATGCGCGACTACGTGCGCACGTTGCCGATGTACGACGGCGATCTAGACACCGACACGCCGCCTGCAGTCGTCGCCGAGATGCGAGCCGAGCTGGCCGCGTCGCACGCAGTGCTCATCGGAACGCCTGAATACAACTACAACATTCCTGGCGGACTCAAGAACTTCATCGACTGGGCGTCACGACCGTTCGCGAAGCACTGCCTGATGGGTCGTCGCATGGGGGTGTTCGGTTGCGCTCCAGGCGACCGTGGCGGCAAGGCGTCGGTGGAGTACTTGCGCAACATGATTCCGTTGTTCGGCGCCACGCTGATCGGCCCCGAACTGCTCTTCCCAAACATCAACACCAAGATTGCGGCTGACGGTACGGTCGATGCTTCGGAGATGACGCGACTCACCTCGTTGGCGCGCGAACTCGCCGCCTAGCCAGCGCTAGCACTGCCTCGGCACGTCGCCGCGCCGAACGCGGGCGCTCTTGCGACTCCGTCGCGTCGGCTACGACAGGCTGCTTGAGAGCAGTCGCAAGAATTCGCTGCGAGTCGGCTCGTGCTCGAAGGCCCCACAGAACGCCGAAGTGGTGGTCACGGAGTTCTGCTTCTCAACACCGCGCATCATCATGCAGAGGTGTTTGGCTTCGATGACAACTGCAACACCGAGTGGGCTTAGTGCTTCTTTGAACGCGTCACGAATCTGAGTGGTGAGCCGCTCCTGCACCTGCAGTCGACGTGCGCAAATGTCGACGACGCGAGCCACTTTTGAAAGGCCAGTGATGTAGCCGTTCGGGATGTATGCGACGTGGGCCTTGCCAAAGAAGGGGATCATGTGGTGCTCGCAGAGGCTGTACATCTCTACGTCTTTGACGATGACCATCTCTTGCACCTTCTCCGTGAAGATGGCCCCGCGAATCACCTCTACTGGGTCATGGCCTTGTCCCTGCGTGAGAAACTGCATCGCCTTGGCCACACGTTCAGGCGTCTTCAGCAAGCCTTCACGGTCGGGATCTTCACCAATGAGGCCCAGCACGTCGCGGTAGGCGGCTGACAATCCTTTGGTTGTTGCCTCGTCGTAGGTTTCGACCTTCTTGTAAGCCATGTCGGTGATCCTCTCTATATACGTGTGTTGCTGTTGTTTGGTCTGCGAAGGCTGCGTAGTTGCTATGGATGCACGACGATGTCGGCGGGATACTGCACGATATTGCGTGGCGTCTCGGCCAAGATGACGTGCAAGTCGAGGTGACCAGCGATGTGCGGTCGCAAGAGTGAATGAATCACCATGGCGATGTTTTCTGCAGTCGGGTTAATGGTGGCGAACTCCGGCACATCCAAGTTGAGAAACTTGTGGTCAAGGTAGTCGGTCACGTACTTCTTGGCGAGGGTTGAGAGTTCTCCGAGGTCAATCACGTAGCCAATGACGGGATCAACGGGACCCGCAACACGAATGGTGAGTTCATAGTTATGACCGTGACCGTTCGGGTTGTTGCATTTGCCGTAGATACGCGCATTATCGGCGTCGCTTAACGCGGGGTTATGAATACGGTGAGCAGCATTGAAGTGCTCATGGCGGTACACCGCCACGCGGGGGCTCTGGCTGGAACTCATCGCCACAGTTCAGGCTACGAGATGATCTCGACACCACCGCCAGGGTGCTCAATGACCCAGCGCCGCACTGCAGCAACGGCAGCGGGTGCGGGCATGGCGAGCACCCATCCGGCCCGCTGGTCGTGCTTGCCCTCGGCGATTTCAACGATCACTTTGGCAACATCGGCGGGGGACAACGTTGAAGACAGCCCATCCACCGCTGGAATGCCGTCTGGTACGAGTGCTCGATGCAGCGGTGTGTCAACGACGCCGGGCGCGACCGTAAATGCGCGAATCCCGTGCGGTTCGCCTTCTGCATTCGCGACGACCGTCAGTAGATGCAATGCCGATTTCGATGACGCATACGCAAAGAATCCGGGGAATGGATCAAGTTGTGCCAGAGATGACACGTTGATGATTCGTGTATCGCCGTGCCCCTGCATCAACGGCCACAACGCATGAATGGCGGCGGCAGGCGCAACCACGTTGAGTTCGTGCATCGCACGGAACTCCTCCGGTGTGGTTTGTTCAATCGACATCACCTTTGCGGTGCCGGCATTGTTGACCAGTAGGTCAACCCTGCCAAGGTCGGCAGCGCTCTGGCGCAGCACGGCGGTGAGCGCGACAGTGTCGGTCACATCGCACGGACGAGCAATGAACCGTTCGCCGAGTGCCCGCGCGAGTGCTTCGAGCTTGTCGACGTCTCGCGCGATACCCACCACGGTGTGGCCGGATTTGACCAACGACTTTGCGACGGCTGCACCGATGCCCGTTGATGCACCCGTAACGATGGCGATCACGGTTTCACACTATTGTTCGTGGTGAAGTTCGGTGCATCAGCATCGACTCGCAGGTGAACGAAGGAGTACTCAGATGGTCGTGAATGCCGAGCAACTCGAGCGGATGCGAACCGGCAAGGGTTTCATCGCGGCACTCGACCAGAGCGGTGGCAGCACGCCGAAGGCGCTCTCGCTGTACGGCATTTCGGAGTCTGAGTACTCAGGCGAAGCACAGATGTTTGACCTCATTCATGCCATGCGCACACGCATGATCAAGAGCCGAGCATTCGGCGGCGACCGTGTGCTCGGCGCGATTCTCTTTGAAGGAACGATGGACCGCGAGATTGACGGCATTGGAAGTGCCGAATACCTCTGGTCAAAGAAGCGCGTCATTCCGTTTTTGAAGATCGACAAGGGCTTGGCCGATGAGCGTGACGGTGCTCAGATGATGAAGTCAATGCCGGACCTTGATGCGCTGCTGAAGCGCGCGGTCGGGAAGGGCATCTTCGGCACCAAGATGCGCTCGGTGATCAAGACTGCCAACGAGTCTGGTATCGCTGCCGTCGTGCAGCAGCAATTCGAAGTTGGTCGTCAGATCATCGGGCACGGGCTCGTGCCGATTATCGAGCCTGAAGTCGATATCAAGAGCCCGCAGAAGGCCGAAGCAGAAGCCATCCTGAAGCGAAACATTGTTGCCGAGTTGAACAAACAGCCCTCATCTCAGCCAGTGATGTTGAAGCTCACGCTGCCGAACAGCGCCAATTTCTATGCCGAACTCATCAAGCATCCAAGCGTCCTGCGGGTAGTGGCATTGTCAGGTGGTTATTCGCGTGATGATGCGAACCGCAAGCTGAGTGAGAACCACGGAATGATTGCCAGTTTCTCTCGTGCTCTTACAGAGGGGCTATCCGCCAAACAGAGTGACGCCGACTTCGACTCGATGCTCGACGCCACGATTGCCGGCATCTACGCGGCATCCATCACCTGAGGACATCCGCACCATGATGCGCCGCCTGCTCCCAGATGCGGCAAGCATTCCGGTCGCCGAGGCGTATTCAGTCGAGCATTGTCGCCGAGTGAATGATCGCCCGTGGGTGGTGATGTGCATGATCTCTAGTGCCGATGGCGCGCTCGCCGTCGATGGTCGAGCCGAAGGTCTCGGAAATTCGACGGATCGTGAAGCTTTTTTGCACCTGCATCGAACCACGGATTCGGTGCTGGTCGGTGCGGCGACGGTACGTGCGGGAGACGTCTATACGCCGCTCGCCGAACCACGTCAGTTGTACATCGTCTCGCGTTCCGGCGAGCTCGGAGTTCATGGTCACAAGTTGCAATCTGCGTCGAATACGCATGTGGTGTCTGGCGACGTCGCGCAGATTGTTCGGCAGATTCGTGGCGACACGTGTCTGCTGGAAGGCGGGGCAGTGCTGAATGGGCAGATGCTTGCCGCAGGTCTTGTGGATGAAGTCTTCTTGACGATTGCACCACGTTTCGTGTCTGGTGACGCAACGAGAATTTCTGCAGGTCCGCCTGCATCCCGCGAGCCGTGGGAACTTTCACAACTCTGCGTCGATGATGAAGGGTTTCTCTTCGCTCGCTATCGACAGCGACACCGCAATTCAGCGAGTGCCAACACAACGTCGTGACCTCGAAAGCGTCGCTCGACGCGCAAGGGCTTACGATCTGCCTTGATTGGCGCGGTGTGGTGTTTGGTTTGTCGCGTCGGGAGTTTCGTATTCCCCGAGCAGATATCACCTCTGTGCGAGCGATGAAGTCAAAGCAGGCGATTCACCTACTCCGGTTTCGGATGGCGGGCACCGCCGTGCCTGGCTGGTGGCTGATGGGGTGGTTCACTCGATCCACCCGAGACGGCCGCCGAGCTTGGGTGTGGATTACACCCCGACGTGACCTCATCGTCATCGAGACGATTCAGAAGAATCGTTCGCTGGTGATCGTGCCTCGGGACTGGTTCGCTGAACCACCCGCCGTGTCGGGCAGTGATGTTTCGCCGACTGACGGGTGACTTAGCGCCGCAGGCGCACCGACAAACACGTGACGCAGCCCTCGAGCTTCTCGTACTCCGAGATGTCGACGCAGATCACTTCGTAACCGCGCGACCGTAACAACGCAGCACTCTGGGGTGCATCCGCAGCCATGAGCACTCGTTGATCGTCGATGACGACAACATGCGCGCCCGACTCTTCGGGCATAGAGAGGTACTTCGGAAATAGCGTCGGGTCGTCGACGGCGGGGTCCCAGCCGATCACGGTTCCATCCGGCAGGGCCGTGACTGCCGACTTGAGATGCAGCACGTTCGTGACCGGTACCTGGATCACTCGGGCGCCAAGAGGCGTGAGCAATGCCGCGAACTGGTCAATGCCCGCCTGGTTCGTGCGACCGCCGAGACCGACGTAAATGGTGTCGCCAACTTTCAACACGTCGCCACCGTCGAGCGTGCCAGGAGCGATGATTCGCTCGACGCGACAACCCAACTCGCGCACGATCGGTTCGACTGCAGTCACCTCAGGTTTCCGACGGTCGTCACCAGGTCGCGTGATGACGGCAAGATCATGAAACATGACGACAGTGTCTTCAATGAACACACAGTCCGGTGCCGATTCGAGCACCGGCACTTCGCGGATTTGCCAGCCGACGCCTCGCAGCGCGTCGACGTAAGTCGCCCACTGTCGTTCGGCGAGCCCGACGTCTACGGGGGCTCTGTCAATATGGGTGACGATGCCCTCCGCAAGCCGCGAACTCGGCGCACGTACGAGCGCAATCGTCACGGCTTCAGAGTAAAGCTCCTGGAGCGGGTGACGGGAATCGAACCCGCATAGCCAGCTTGGAAGGCTGGAACTCTAGCCATTGAGCTACACCCGCGTGCTTCGCGTTACCGCGATGCATTGAAATGCTACTGAGACCGAGCACCGACAGTGGTCGCTGGCGAATGCGTGCGGTTCGTAGACGTTTGCAGCGATGCGCTACTAGCGCTGCATGGCCTTGATCTCGAGGAACTCCTCGAAGCCATACTCGCCGTACTCGCGACCGTTACCGGACTGCTTGTAGCCGCCGAAAGGTGCATTCGGATTGAACGCACCACCGTTGACTTCCACTTGTCCGGTGCGCATGCGACGTGCAACCGCAGTGGCCTTCTCTTTGTCGGCCATCCACACACCGCCGGCGAGGCCGTAGTCAGTTGAGTTCGCCAAGCGCACCGCGTCGTCGATGTCGTTGTACGTCATGATGCTGAGCACGGGTCCGAAGATCTCTTCGCGCGCGATGGTCATATCTTCGGTCACGCCCGAGAACACCGTGGGCTTCACGTAGTAACCCTTGGACACGCCGTCGGGCACACCCACGCCACCAACGAGCAACTTCGCACCTTCGTCGATGCCCTTCTGGATGTATCCGTTGACGCGATCGCGTTGTGCGGCGGAAGCGAGCGGTCCAAGCTGCACGCCTTCGGCGAACGGATCGCCCACCTTCATGTTTGACGCAGCAGCTGTTGCTAGCTGTTCGGCCTCGGCGAGACGCGACTTGGGTACCAGCATGCGCGTGAGTGCGGAACACGTTTGGCCACTGTTCAGAAATGCCTTGCCGACACCACCCATCACGGCCTTGGCAAAGGTCTCGCTGTCAAGGTCGTCGCCGATGATGTTGGCGGACTTGCCGCCCAACTCCAGCGCAACGCGCTTCACCGACTCCGCAGCAACTTGCATCACGCGCTTGCCTGCGCGACCACTGCCGGTGAACGACATCATGTCAATGAGCGGGTGGGCGGCCATCGCCTCGCCGACTACTGGGCCGACACCAGTCACCATGTTGAATACGCCAGCCGGCAACCCAATCTCATCGATGATCTCTGCGAGCATGAACGCATCGAGCGGTGCCACTTCACTTGGCTTCAGCACGACGGTGCAGCCCGCCGCCATTGCGAATGCCACTTTCGCTGCGATCTGGTGCAGCGGATAGTTCCACGGCGTAATGCATCCGACTACGCCGATTGGTTCGCGCACTACGAGTGAGTTTCCGACCTCGCGCTCGTATTGATATTTCTCCGCAATGGCGGAAGCTTGCTTGAACGAGTTGATAGGCAGACCAACCTGCACGAGTTTGCTGAGGAAGGTCGTCATTCCGGTCTCGCGGGAGATGGCTGTTGCGATCTCGTCCATTCGGCCTGCGAGCCCATCACCGATACGGCTCATGTACTTGGCTCGCTCTTGTACGTCGAGGCCAGCCCATGATTCAAAGGCAGCGTGTGCTGCTTTGGCTGCCGCATCGACGTCTTGCGCAGTGCCTGCAGGAATCGTCGCCATCACTGACTCGTCAGTCGAGTCGAACACCTGGATGGAGTCTTTTCCGTTTGCTGCCACCCACTTGCCGTTGATGTACACCTTGTCGTAGGTCTTCATGTGCGCTACTCCTTCGTGGTGAGCACGTCGCGGGCTCCCCGTAACGTGCGGATGTTCACTGTGTTGTTCCCCTCACCGTAGCGTGGTGGCCATGTCCGACGACATCCTGGACGTCGATTTGCTCGCGTTCGAGCAGGGCAGCGCCGCGCAACGAAAAGCCGTGGTCGACGGGGTGATGCGGAGCCTCGCTACCGGGTTCGTTTACACGAGCCACGACCTGTCGGAAGACATGCTCGACACGACGTACTCCATGCTCTATGAGTTCTTCAACAAGCCGATTGAAGAGAAACGTCGGTACATCGCACCAGGCGCCAATGGTCAGACGGGCTACACCGACGTGTTGGTGGAAACCGCAGAAGTGAGCGACAAGCCCGATTGGAAGGAGATGCTCAACTGGGGAAAGCAACTCGAGGTCGGCCATCCGATGCGTCGTAAGTATCCCCAGGCGTACCCCGATCAGATGCTTCCCGAAGCGTCGGTGCCAGGCATCAGCAACGTGCTCTATGCCTTCCACGATGCGATGCTCGGTCTACAGATGCGCTTCTTGCGCATCATCGCGGTTGGTCTTGGTTGCAACGAGCACTTTTTTGATGCGATGGTCGATGATGGTTGTGCACTCAATCGTGCGATTCGCTACCCGAGCATGAAGAACGTGCCCGAGGCTGGTCACGTCTGGGCGGCTGAGCACGGCGATATCAATCTCATTACCGCGTTGCCTCGCGCCACTGCGCGCGGACTGCAGGTGAAGCACGAGGGGCGCTGGATCGACGCACTCCCTCCGACTGGGCATGTCATCGTCAACTCGGGCATCATGCTCGAGCGCATTACGAACGGCGTGTTGCCAATCGGGTGGCACCGCGTGGTGGCTGATCCGAACTACGACGGTGAGCGTTACAGCATCGTGCAGTTCTGTCACCCCAAGCCATCGACGTTGCTGGCGCCACTGCCGACCTGCGTCACCAAAGACAATCCGTTGCGTTATCCGACCGTCACCGCGGCAGACGCTCTTGACGAAGTGATCTATCGCATCAATTTGGTGGAAGGTGCGCGTCGCGTCACCAACTCCTAGTTCTGGGGCGTTCACGGCGTGATGCACCGGTGCTCTTAGCCTTGACATTGTGAACATCGGCGTACTCACCGGGGGCGGCGATTGCCCAGGTCTTAACGCGGTGATTCGCGCCATCGTGAGAAAAGCGCATGGGGTCGGCGGTCATCGGGTGCTGGGTTTTTACGACGCGTGGGACGGTGTGCTGGAGAAGCGTTTCGAGGAACTCGACATCGGCAAAGTGCGCGGCATCTTGCCCAAGGGTGGCACCATTCTCGGCACGCGTCGCGGAAGCCCGTACGACCATGCCGACGGCGTGCAGCGCACCAAGAACGTCTTCAAAGAACTCGGCCTTGACGCACTTGTCGTTATTGGTGGCAACGGTTCGCTCACCGTGGCATCGATGCTGACCGACGAAGGCTTGCCGATCGTTGGCGTGCCAAAGACCATCGATAACGACGTCGTCGGCACCGACGCAACGTTCGGATTTCAGACCGCCGTCCAGATTGCCACTGATGCCATTGACCGTTTGCACACCACCGCCGAGAGTCATGACCGCGTGATGGTGGTTGAGGTGATGGGTCGCGACGCTGGGTGGATTGCACTTCACGCTGGTCTTGCCGGTGGCGCAACTGCGATCTTGGTGCCCGAGGTGCCGTTTGAGATGAAACAGGTTGCCGAGATTGTTACCCGTCGCCATGATCGCGGTCGTTACGCCTCCCTGGTAGTGGTTGCCGAAGGGGCGCGACCCAAGCCCGGCACACTCGAGGTTCCTGAGCCGAAGCTCGACAAGTACGGTCGCGAGATGCACGGCAGCATCAGCCAAATCATCGCGCCGGAGTTGTCGCGACTCACCGGCTTTGAATCACGCGTGGTGCAACTTGGCCACGTACAGCGCGGCGGAACACCGACTTCCTACGACCGTGTGCTCTCTTCGCGATTCGGCCTGGCGGCTGTCGACGCCATCTACGACAAAGCGTTTGGCGAGATGGTGGTCTTGAAGTGTGGTCAGATCGAGCGGGTGTCGATGCGGGTTACCCGCGAGAAGACTCGCACCATCGACCTTGACTTCTTCAACGACGTCTCGGCGTCGTTCTTCGGCTAACGCCTCATTCGGGATCTCCTTGGCTGCGACCGCCGCATTCGGCTTGCCAAGCCGTCTACTGTCGTCGTATGACTGCTGCGCCAACTGCCGCTGAACGACTCATGCGCGAGATGTCCGCGCACCACTGGATTGCCAATGACTATGTGGCAGGAGCAGGCGCGCGAAGCCCGATCGTCAATCCGGCGACAGGGGAGACCATCGCTGAGTTCGCCCACGCGACAGCGAGTGAGATTGACAAAGCGATTGAAGCATCGACACGCGCCCAGCGCGAATGGTGGGCGATGAGTGCGCTCGATCGAGCGAATGCGATGCATCGTGTTGCTGACCGAATGGTCGAAATGTCCCGCACCACGGGTGAGGTGCTCACGCGTGAGATGGGCAAGCCATTCCGTGAAAGCAATTGGGAAGGCGGCGCGTCAGCATCATCGTTCCGCTACTACGCGGAGATTGCGCGCAATGAACAAGGTCGTGTCGCTGGCCCGGCAATCGCCGGCCAGTTGCACATGGTGGTGAAAGAGCCGCTCGGCACCATCGTGTCGATCGTGCCATTCAATTTTCCGATCTTGTTGTTCGGTTGGCAGGCTGCGGCGGCACTCGCCGCCGGCAACGCCGTGATCGTGAAGCCGAGCGAACTCACGCCGCTCACGTTGCTTGCGCTGATGCAGGCATTCGACCATCTACCGGCGGGTCTCGTGCAGGTCGTCACCGGCGGCGCAGAAGTCGGCCAGATGCTCGTCGCCCACGAACACACCCATGGCATTGCGTTCACTGGCAGCGTGCCTGCAGCACAGGCCGTGGCGCGGGCGGCATCGCAGCGCTTCAAGCCCGCACTCATCGAAGCTTCGGGTAACGACCCGTTCATCGTCATGCCGTCAGCGCCGATGGATGCCGCGGTGAGAGGTGCGGCATTCGCCGCGTTTCTCAACTGCGGTCAGGTGTGCACATCGGCCGAGCGTTTCTACGTGCACGAAGACGTGTGCGACGTGTTTGTCAGCGGACTTGCTGCAATGGCGAAGTCGCTGCGTGTCGGCAGTGGGCTCGACAAGGTCGATGTCGGCCCGATGGCTTCTGTTCGCGAGCGTGACCGCGTAGAGAAGATCGTGGCTCGAGCCCTGGAGCAAGGCGCCAAAGTGGTCACAGGAGGAAAGCGCCCTGCCCATCTTTCTGCCGGAGCCTTCTTTGAACCGACGGTGCTCGAAGTGTCGCACGACATGGACATCATGCACGGCGAATGCTTCGGCCCATTAGCACCCGTGTGCAAGGTGCGCGACCTCGACGAAGCCATTGCACGCGCAAATGACTCGCAGCTTGGTCTTGGTGCCAACATCTACACCGAAGATCTTGCCGAAGCGTTTCGCGCCGTGAACGAGATCGAGACCGGCATCGTGTGGGTAAACACGCCGCTCAACGACAACGACGCCATTCCATTCGGTGGGCGTAAATTCACCGGAGCTGGGCGCGAACTCGGGGCAGAAGGGCTTGAGCAGTTCCGCCGTTCAAAGATGGTGATGATTGCGCCTACCGCACAACCGGACCCCGAGTGGTTCCCGTACCCAGACGGCGACGCCTTTAACGCTTGAGCAGTCTGGTCACGCCTGAGCAATCTGGGCACCGCTCGACCGAAAGTCGTGATG
>Ga0208594_1000184_pt1 | contig 18949 bp, 12 predicted proteins | sample LakMenEpi14Sep10_FD_150699 | JGI IMG/M metagenome (GOLD analysis project Ga0208594, IMG submission 150699) | Freshwater microbial communities from Lake Mendota, WI - 14SEP2010 deep hole epilimnion (SPAdes) | ecosystem: Environmental > Aquatic > Freshwater > Lake > Epilimnion/Euphotic zone ...
TCACTGAGCGAACATCGTCGTCGTTGCCGACGCACACCATGACCATGTCGGCACCAACTGCTGCTTCGCGCGGCGTGGCGGCCGCCTTGCCACCATTTGCGGCAACCCATGCCGCTGCTTTGGCAGCAGTGCGGTTGTAAACGGTGACCTCATGACCCTTCGTCGCAAGATGGCGGGCCATCGGGCCACCCATCACACCCAACCCAATGAACGCGACGTTCACGAGATGACCGCCGCGCGGATCGCCACTCGAATCACGACCAGGCCGGGCCTTGTGTCGCCAACATGCTCACGACCAGGCCGGGCCTTCCGGCGTCACGTACGCCGAGGTGATGCCACCGTCAATGATGAGGCTTTGTCCCGTCATCCAACTGCTTTCGTTCGACGCCAAGAACAGTGCACCATTCACAATCTCGTGTGGCTCGCCGAAGCGACCCATCGGGATGTGCACGAGACGTCGCTGCCGCTTCGCATCGTCGCTCAAGAACTTGGCAAGCAGTGGGGTCATCACCGGCCCTGGGCACAGCGCGTTTGCGCGCACACCTTTGCGCGCATAGATGGCGGCAATCTCGCGAGTCATTGCGAGCACCGCCCCCTTTGAGGCGGTGTAGGCAACTTGGGGCGTCGCCGCGCCAAGGTGCGCCACGAACGACGCGACGTTGATGATTGACGACGACTCGCCGCAACGTTTGGCCGACTCCATCATGTGCGGTATCGCGTGACGGCAGGCGTACATCACGCCCTTCACATTGATGTCGAGGGTCTTTTCAATCACGTCGTCTGGGGTCGACACGGGGTCGTCGTCAGCCGAGAGCATCACACCGGCGTTGTTGTACAGCACATGCACGTCGCCGAAGGTGTTCACTGCGAAGTCGACGGCGTCTCGCACCGAAGTGTTACTGCTCACATCACAGTGCACGAAGGCTGCAGTGCCACCTGCGTTAGCAATCGTCTTGAGAACGTCGCTTGCGTCGCTCACGTCGGCGACCACAACGCGAGCACCTTCGGCGGCGAATCGCTCGGCGGCAACGCGGCCCAGACCGTTCGCCGCACCAGTGATGAGGGCAACCTTGCCGGCGAGTCGGGTCATCGGGCTTCGGTGCTCGTGACGCAAGGCGAACTGCTGCTCATCATTCAGGCGCGCTCAAAGTAGCGCACGCGCTCCCAATCGGTGACGGTTTGCTGGAAGGTCGACCATTCGTGCCTGGCCATGTTCAGCAAGTGGTGGTGCACGTCGTCGCCGAAGCACTCACGCGCGATGTCGCTGCGCTCCCACAAGTCGGCAGCTTCGGCGAGCGTGGTCGGGATTCGCGGCAGATTGTTGGCTTCATACCCGTTGCCCGCATACGCATCTTCAAGTTGCAACCGATGCCGAATGCCATAGAGCCCCGCGGCAATGGTGCCAGCGAATGCGAGGTACGAGTTTGCGTCGGCACCCGGAATGCGGCACTCCACTCTCGTGCCCGCACCGTGCCCAACTACGCGGTAGCCGAGCGTGCGATTGTCGCTACCCCACGCCACGGCCGTCGGTGCCCACGAACCTGGCTGGAAACGTTTGTAACTGTTGACCGTCGGTGCCCACAAAATGCTGAAGTCGCGTGCCGCGGCGAGTTGTCCTGCGAGGTACATGCGGAAGTGATCGGTGAGCGCAGCCGCGCCGTGCCCAGTCTCGCCATGCCCAGCACCAGCGGCGCTGCTCGCGCCGTGACCAGTCTCGCCATGCCCAGCACCAGCGGCGCTGCTCACGCTGTGCTGACCCGCGCCGTGCCCTGCATCGAACGCCGAACCGCGCACCGCGCCTTCCGACAGATGCCACAAGCTCGAGTGCACGTGGCACGACGAGCCCGTCTCCGCAAACTCGTACTTCGCCATGAAGGTGACGCTGCGACCTAGACCGGCAGCGATCTCTTTTGCTGCCGTCTTGTACACCGTGTTGCGATCAGCCATCTCCAGCGCGCGCGTGTAGGAGAGATTGATTTCGTGCTGCCCGCGACCCGCTTCACCTTTGGAGAACTCGACGGGAATTCCCGCCGCTTCGAGCCCGCGACGAATCTCTCCAACGACGTATTCGTCGCGCGTGGTCTGGACGATTTGGTAGTCCTCCATGTACGGCGAGTGCGGCGCAAGATTGCGGTAGCCCTTGTCGTGCAACTGTTCGTACGAATCACGGAAAAGATAAAACTCGATCTCGCTGCCAATCATCGGCTCCAGATTCATTCGCTGAGCCGCTGCAACTTGATCGCGCAGCACCTGCCGCGGCGCCACGTTGATGGGCTTGCCGGTCGATACCGAGAACAAGTCGCAGAGGATGAGCGCGGTCTTGGGCACCCAGGGCGTGATGCGAATCGTGCCGAAGTCGGCTCGCGCCAGCATGTCGCCGTAGCCAAGGTCGTACGACGCGAACTTGTAGCCCGGCACCGCAACATCGTCGAAGTCGGTGGCGATGAGGTAATCGCAGTTCTCGGTGCCGTGCTCTTCGACTTGCTGCAAAAAGAACGTGCCCGTCGTGCGCTTTCCAACGAGGCGTCCTTGCAGATCGGGGAACGCCATCACCACCGTGTCGATGTCGCCGCGACGAATCGCGTCGCGCAACTCATCCCGCGTCGGCTGCTTCACACCCGCCACCCCGTCATCAGTCGACTGGGCAGCCACGTTGCGTTACTTCTTCTTGCTCGACGCCTTGGGCTTTGCGGCCTTCTTCGAATCTTTCTTCGGGTCGGCCTTGCGCTTACCGCCAGTCGATGCTCGACCAAGCTCTTGCAACTGCGACTTTCCGCCGGCGCTGAGCACGCCCTTTTCCAGCGCGTCGTCGAGGAAGCGCGTGGCCTCTTCGGTGGAGCAGCGCTTCGACGGTGCGATTTCGGAGATGAGGTTCAGGCGAGCGCGTTCGTACATCGTCTTCTCGGCCGCCGACAACTGATTCTCGCGATCGCGTGCGGCCAGGTTGCGCACCACTTCGGCCACTTGGTAGACGTCGCCGCTCTTCAACTTCTCTTGGTGGTTCTTGAATCGGCGCGACCAGTTGGCGGGCACACGCGGGTCGGGCTTGGAGAGCACGTCGACCAGGTCTTGCAACTCGCTCTTCGACACCGGCGGACGAATGCCGAGGTCGTACACCTTGGCGACTGGCACCGAGAGGGTCATACCCTTGCCGGTGGCGTCGGTCATCACTGTCTCGAGAATCAGGTAGTCCTGCATGATCTCGAAGGCGCGCATGCGCTTGATGGCCTTTACGGTGCATGCACCGTGCTGCGGGTAGATGACGGTGTCACCCTTCTTGAATTTCTTCACGTGAACTCTTCCTCCGAATGGTCGTTTCAGGCTAAGGCGTACTTACGCACGCGCGAGCGATGGGTGTGCAGGCACCGCGAATGCGACGCCACGGCGAAACCGGCACTATCTGGCGCTCAAGATTCACTGGCAGACCGCCAGAATGGAAGCGCACTGGCCGGGTAGCTCAGTTGGATAGAGCAGGTGGCTTCTAACCACCAGGTCGGGGGTTCGAATCCCTCCCCGGTCGCTCTCCCGCACGGCGTCGTCGCCCTGCGCGTGCCGCAAATGCATCCAGCGCGGCCAGCACCTCGCGGGCTCGCCACGCTCGGTTTCTTCTTGAGTTGGTGATTTCTTCGAGAATGCCGGCGCTGACGAGAGGCTCGAGTGACCGATACAGGTTCGTCGGGCCTACACCCAGCTCTTCACTCAGCACTTTTGCGTTGACGACGGGCTGGCGCATCACCACGTCGAGCGCACGTCGTGCGGCCGCATCTCGTCGCACAGACAACCGTTCAGACCAATCCGCACGAATCGCCCGCAGATCAGCCACGAGAGTCTTCCCGTTGCTGATGGCTGCATACGCTGCGTTGGCGAACTGAGTGACGATCACTGAGGCATCTCCTGCACGAAAGTCGTCGAGACCGCGGAAGTACGAGTCCACATCCGTGAGCAAACCTGCGGATACTGGCACCGTGATGTTCCGTGTCAGGCGAGCAGCCCGAAGTTGGGCGTGCACAAGGGCCCTCCCCACCCGTCCGTTGCCGTCCGCAAATGGGTGAATGGTTTCGAACTGTGCATGAGTGAGCGCTGCATGCGCAAGCGTCGGGATGTCTGTCCTCTCGACAAATCGGACGAGATCAGCCATCGCCGCCGCGACACGCGAATGGTGGGGCGGCACGAACACCGCAGCATGAGGGCTGAAGTTTCCTCCGCCGATCCACACTTGTTCCTCCCGAAATCGCCCAGCAATCGCAGGCTGTTCAATTCCAAGCAGCGCAGAGTGCATTGATTGAATTGAGGCGAGGTTGATCTGACTCGCCGCCGCCACCGCGGTGGACATTGCTCGTTGATTCGCCACGATCATCATCGCGTTTCGCGAACCATGGCCGAGCTCTGCCTGGATGATGTTCGAGGCCGATGCGGTGAGGTTCTCGATACGTGATGAGGCGGCCGATTCGGAGCGAAGTAGTAGCGAGGCGAACGGCACGAGGTCACTCCCCGATTCGGCGTCGAACCGAGCAATCTCCGCACTGGCATCCTCTGAGAGCGAAACCACCTCGCTCGGCAGCGCGACATCGGCCGCCGCTATCGATGCAGGTATCGCGGCGCGATAGGGCTGACGACGTTGTTGCCGTTCTCGTCGCGAGCCCGGCACATCATCCGTGTCATGCCACACCAGTGATTCGTAGGTGATAGTTGACCAAGCCCGAGAAGTCATGTGAGAGTGAAGTCCAATCTTGTTATCACTTTATTAGTTATCTGATAATACTGATTCGGATGCCACTCGATTCGTCGATCGCTTGCGACCGCGGTAGTCCTTCGGCTCACAAGGCTGTGTGGTGCTGATCTCCTGAGTTGGCGGCGCGGCACGACCCTGCGTCAAGCGGGCGCTGCGGCGGGGCGGAGCCCCTCAAGCCCGAGAGGTCGCCTGAGCTCTCATTACGGACTCATTACATATCGCCCCAAACCGTCAAGGAGTTGTAACCGCCTTCGTGCACCTGTGAAGCCTCTTTTGCCCTAAACCTGAAGTGACCCCTCAAGGGTGTCCATCAGGTCACCCGGGTTCGAACAAAGGAAACAACAACTAATGGACAAAGTTGGCTGGATAGCTGATCTATCCGAAAGTCAGTACGAGTTGATTTACAACGGATTCTCCTTCGCGGTCGCCGCGATGGGCATCGGATTCGTGTACTTCCTCGTCTCCCGCAACCGAGTAGCGCCTCAGTACCGCAGCGCCGTCACCATGTCGGCGATGATTTGCGGTATCGCGGCCTACCACTACTGGCGCATCTTCGGTCAGTTCGCCGACGGAGGCACGTGGAACGAGGGCTACCGCTACGCGGACTGGCTCCTCACCGTTCCGCTGCTCGTCGCTGAGCTCGTCGTCGTGTCGGGCTTGAGCAAGGAAGCAGCGAAGAAGACGACCCCACGCCTCGTGGTGGCCGCCCTCTTGATGATCGCCACCGGTTACCCGGGCGAGACTGCAGCCGACGGCAGCAGCACCCGCACCGTGTGGGGCATCATCTCGAGCATCTTCATGCTCTACGTGCTCTACGAGTTGTTCGCAGGCGAAGTGGGCAAGGCCCTCAAGTCGCAGAGCGGCGAAGTGGGCTCGAAGCTCAACAACGTGCGCTACCTGCTGCTCTTCACCTGGGGCGTCTACCCCATCGCCTACATCTTGGGCGACGAGAAGAGCTGGCTGGCCGACACTCTCGGTCTCAGCGGCAGCGATGCATCAACCGCGATTCAGTTCGGCTACACCATTGCCGACGTGTTGGCCAAGCCTGGTTACGGCTTGATCATCTTGGGCATCGCGATTGCTCGCTCGAACGCAGAGGGTTACCGAGCCGCCTAAGGCTCACGCAATTTCCCGCCCTTCGGGGTGGATGGAAAGGCCCCGGTCGAAAGACCGGGGCCTTTCTCATTCTTCGCCAAGCCTCCGCAGTGCCTCTCGGTGCACCTGCAGAATCGTTGACGCCGAAGACTCGATTGCGAGATGTCGGTTTAACGCATCTTCGACGACGTTGCCAACTGAAACGCCGCGGAGTGCCGCGAATTGTTCAATGTTTCGATAGAGAACTTCTGATACACGGATCGTGAATTCGCGAGATTCCGAATGATTTGACACGGCGTGAGCATGGCTCATACTCACGAGGTTGGCAAGCACCTCGTACAGAGTCCTGTGGGCAACCGAGGCGAGTCCAGCTCGCGACAATCGAGCGAAGTTGGTGCTAACGCTGCTGCAGCAGTTGGCGAAGGTAGTTGAGAGCGCTGATGACGGCGAGTTCGCGCATCGTCTTGCGGTCGCCTGGGAGCATCACGGTGGTGGAACTTGTGACGCCGGTCGGCATCGCTACTGCGATGCACAACGTGCCGACTTTGGCGCCTTCTTGCTCTGCAGGGCCCGCCACACCCGTGAGTGCGAGACCAACCGACGAACCAACCGTCTTGCACACCCCCACTGCCATCGCACGCGCGGTGTCTTCGCTAACTACTGGTCCGCGCGGCACGCCAAGCACGTCGAACTTCACGTCGCTTGCGTAGGCGACCACCCCGCCGCGCATCACATCACTCGAACCCGGGGTCGCAGTGAGGCGACCTGCGACCAACCCACCCGTCACGCTTTCAGCAACACCGATAGTGAGGCCGCGAGCCCGCAACAAGTCGAGCACGACGGATTCCATCGTGTCGGTGTCGTAGCCGAACACCACTTCGGGCACCACGGCGCGCACGCGCTCAGCCCACGAATCAAGCAGCGACTTCACCGATGCGTCGTCGGCACCGCGGGCGGTGAGGCGCACCTTGATGCCCTCCCACCCGCTTGCCAAGAAGGCCAGCGTCGGGTTGCCCACACGGTCGAGTTCGTCGATGATCGGCTGCAGGCGCTCATTCAAACCGCTTTCACTTTCGCCCCATGTGCGCAAAACCCGTGAGGCAATCTTGCGCGGTTCGCCCGAGCGAGCCAATAGGTCGGGCAGAATCGCGCGCTCGAACATCTCGTGCAGTTCGTACGGCACCCCAGGCACCGCGTAGATCACCTTTTCGCCCACCGGGCAGATGAGGCCAGGTGCGGTGCCGCGCTTCTGCTCGATCACGCTCGCCCCGCGGGGCACCATGGCCTGGCGAAGGTTGTTTTCGGCCATCTTACGGTTGCGCGAGGCAAACATGCGGGCGATGCGATCGGCAATCACGTCGTCCATCTCCAGCGTGGTGCCCATGACTTCGGCAATCGACTCACGAGTGATGTCGTCGTGGGTGGGGCCGAGGCCGCCACAGACGATGACGGCATCAGCGTCCCGCAACACCGACTGCAACGCAGCAACAATGCGAGCTTGGTTGTCGCCCACTTTTACTTGCAGGCACGAGTCGATGCCTGCAGCGGCAAGTTGCTCGCCTAACCACGACGAGTTGGTGTCGACGATTTGGCCGAGCAGTAGTTCGGTGCCGACGGCGACGACGTCACATCGCACCGGCGGCACCCCGCTTTGGTGAGATTGCTTTCCATGCGTACTGCGCACCGGACAGCAACGTGAGGCCGACGGCCAACCACAGCAACGACGACCACAGCCACTCTTCGTCGAAGGTGAGCGGCATCAGCGCACCGGCAACCGCCAACTGCTGGCTGAGTGTCTTTACTTTTGCGGTGCGGCTCGCGGGCATTGACACACCCTTGGCCCCGACGAGCACTCGATAGACGCTCACGATCACCTCGCGCACCGCGATGATGACGACGGGCAGCAGCCAGAACACCCCGCGCGACACCAGCGTGAACATTGCGCCAAGCACGAGCACTTTGTCGGCGAGCGGGTCGAGAAACGCTCCGCTACGAGTGATGCCGTGGCGTCGCGCAAGGTAGCCGTCAAAGCCGTCACTCACACACAACACAAACCACATGCCGAGCGCTACCCACGAGCCGCCCGGCTCGACGGGGATCATCGCAAAGAGCAACGGCGACACGAGAATGCGTGACACCGTGACGGCGTTAGCCCAGGTGATGAGTGCGTTTGGGTCAACGGGCACGGGATGACTCCTCGCGGTCTCCGGCAGCATTCGCAGCGCCTTCGGCAACGAGATCGGGCCCTTCAGCATCCACGATTCGCACCTTGGCGAAACTACCTGTCGCGAGCGTGTCGGGCACCCGCACAATGCCGTCAATTTGCGGGGCTTCACGGTGGCTGCGACCCACTCCCGTTTCGTCAACCAGCACCTCAACCACTTCGTCGATGAGGTCGTCGCGCTTTGCGGCGGTGATTGCATCTTGCAGCTCTCGCAACTCGGCGATGCGTTCGTGCATCAACCCGGCCGGCACCTGGTCGGGCAGATTGACGGCGTAGGTGCCCTCTTCTGGGCTGTATTCAAAGAACCCGCACCAGTCGAGCGAAGCCTCGCGCACGAATGCGAGCAACTGGTCGTGGTCGTCTTCGGTCTCCCCCGGGTATCCCACGATGAAGTTGCTGCGGAAGGCCGCCTGTGAGTCACGCGAGCGAATGTCAGCAATGCGCTTAAGGAACCGTTCTCCGTCACCCCAGCGACGCATTCGTCGCAGGTGCGGTTTCGACACGTGTTGCAACGAGAGGTCGAAGTACGGCACGCCGCTCACGAGAATCGCCTCGATGAGCTCGTCGGTGAGGTCACTCGGGTAGAGATACAACAATCGTGTGCGCGGCACCTTTGCGCTCACTGCCCGCACGAGCGGCACGATTGAGCCAGCGCCGAGTTCGCCGGGGCGGTCTTTGCCGTAACTGGCAAGGTCTTGGGCGACGAGCACGATTTCTTTTGCTTGTAGTTCGTCGACCTCGCGCAAGATGCTGTCGATGTCGCGGCTTCGCTGCGGGCCGCGGAACGACGGAATTGCGCAGAACCCACAGTTGCGGTCGCAGCCTTCGGCAATCTTCACATAGGCCCACGGCTCGCGCGACTTGGGTCGAGGCAGATTCAATAGATCGAACGAGGGCACCGTTTCGCTCGCCACGGTGAGCGACGGCTTCTTGCCGAGAGTCACCGCGGTGGTCGAAGCGGTGGTCGAAGCTCCGCTTGCGGCAGCTGCGGCCGGAGCGACACCCGTCGCAATCGCCACGCCGAAACCAGCAATCTGGTCGGCCTCGGGTAGGTTGGCGCGCAATTCGTCGCCGTAGCGCTCAGCCATGCAGCCGGTCACCACGAGTCGCGCACCCTTCTTACGACGGTCGCTCAAGGCGAGAATCGTGTCGATGCTCTCTTTGCGGGCGTCTTCGATGAAGGCGCACGTGTTGACCACGACGACGTCGGCTTCGCTCTCGTCTTCGGTGGCGGTCAGGCCTTGCGCCAACAGCGTGCCGACGAGTTTTTCTGAGTCAACTTCGTTCTTCGGGCAGCCGAGCGTCTCGATGTAGAAGCGCGATGCCACGCATCAAGGCTACGAGAGCCAATGTTTCACGCCCGCCAGCGGCCCTCGGCACTAAGGGCGCGATGCTGCCTGGTCGTTCACCGGGTTGTCGGCTTCTTCGTCTTTCTTGCGACGGCGCCGACCAATCAGAAAGAACACGACGGCGGTGATTGAGAGTAGAGCTGCGAGCGAGAGCGACAACGCGAGTCGGCTTCCACTCTCAACATCTCTGGAGACCGGTATCGACCCCGTGTACACGGCACCATCAGCGGTGGTTGCCCGCACTTCGATTTCGTCGATGCCGGCACGTATCGGCAGCACCACCGGCTCGTTAGAAGCAAGGTCAACATCTCGCCACTCTGTGTTCGGAGTGCGGACTTCCACTCGTGTTCCAACGAGGTCCACTCCTGCAGGCACGAGGGCACGGACGGTCCGGCGAACAACATCAATAGGAACGGTGATTTCTTGAGCACCTGGTGCAGCTTTTACGCCTGGATCTTGCGACTCACCAGATTCGTCAATCGGATTCGTTGAAGACTCACCCGAATCGTCTTCGGGAAGTGTCTCCCACTCGAGGCGCGTACCTGCAATCACGATGGCCGGAATAGAGATCAACACGCTTCGACCGCTTCGTGTCTTGGCTCGCAGCTCAACGGTGTGATTGCCAGCCTCAAGCCCCGAAGGAATCCTCACCCGACCAGCGAAGTCTCCCGAGGCGGTCTTCGGCACACGCCCGAGCAGCGTCGGGGTCGAAAAGAGCCACACCTCCGCACTGCCCGAACTCGTGAAACCTCGCCCCCTCACCTTCAAGAAGTTTCCGACGGTCAGCACGAGACGACCCTCGGGGTTCACGGCTGACGGCACCTCGTTTTCATCAACACCCTGAATGAGCACCTCCACCTCGTCGTCTGACGTCACGAAACCAGGTTCCGTACCACCGCCTGGTGAAGCAGGCACAGTGGTGGGCGGCACGACCTCAGTCGTTGGTGTGGCCGTCGAAGCATCGTTGGGGCGCTCGTAGATCGGCGTCGTCGCCACCGGTACGGCCAGCGTCGTAGTAGCCGGGCGCGCAGTTGTGGAAGTCGAAGATGTAGTCGTAGTCGAAGACGACGTGGTAGTTGACGACGACGTTGTTGTCGCTGGACGCACCGTTGTGGTGGTTGATGACGTGGTTGTCGTTCGCAACGTGGTGGTCGTGGTTCGCAACGTCGTAGTCGTCGTACTAGAAGTCGTCGACGTTGTCGTGGTCGTTGATGTTGTCGACGTCGTTGTAGGCGGAACCGTAGTCGTGGTCGTCGTAGTCGTCGTCGTAGTAGTCGTTGTAGGCGGCAGCGTTGTCGTGGTCGATGTTGTCGCAGGCGGCACCGTCGTCGTCGTAGTCGTTGCGTCCACCGTCCACTGCGCGTACAACGTGAAGTTCGCCGTCTTGCCATGTGCCCACGGGAAACTGATCGCCGCACCACCACTTGATGATTCAAACCAGCCTGCAAAGGTATGCCCAGCTCGCGTCGGCGTGCCGGGCGAAGTCAGGGTTGCACCCGTTTGTGTGGTCACATCGGAGACGGTGGACCCACCCTGTTCCTCGATGGTGACATTCAAGGTGTTTGCCGACCAGGTCGCCGTCAGCGTCACATTTCCCGACACCGTTCCGCTGGATGGATACGTGGCACCCGCCGCGTAGGTGGCAGAGCCGTCGCTCCAGCCGGCGAAGGTGAACCCAGACCTCGTATAGGTATTCGCTGGAGTCGTAAAGGTTGAACCGGCAGAGACCGATGTCGGCGAAACCGGCGCACTCCCCGATCCACCAGTGCCCGCGGCGTAATTAATCGTGTACGAGGCCGCCGTTGGCGTGACGGGCATGTCGATAAAGATCTGCAGGTTGAAATTGGTTCGCGGAGAACTCGTGCAGATTGAGTCGTCTGCGGCGAAAGTCCAGTCGGTGTGACCGGACGCTCCCGAATAGTCTCCAAATCCCACTTCTTGACACGTCTGGTCAGAGTGTCGGTTCCAGGCGAAGATCGTCTTTCGCTTCGATGCATCCGACGCTGAGAGGCGATGCAGCTGGAACGATCCGTATTGACGAGTCATGAGAGCAGTGTCCGAATCGTCGTAGTTGGTTGCTCTCGCCGAGAGCGTTCCTCCACCATCGCTGCTCGGCGCGCCCACGTCATAGTCCCATGGCCAGATTTCGAGCCGACCATCAAGATCGGATCCATTCTCCACCCCAGCAACGTTGGACTCCACGGTTACGTCATCGACATCGCCCTGGATCTCAAACTGATTTGCAGTGATCCCATCTGGCGTTGGCACACGCAATCGGCCGATTCCATCAAAGGTCTCGCTATAGCTTGACTTCGTTCCCAACGTTCTCGAGAAATCAGCGTCTACATAGTTGTTCGCGCCCCCGTACGTCGCTTGCATGCGATAGCGGATTCGCGTGAAGTTGACAGATGCATGCGTCGTCGCCGCGTCGCCTGCCGCAATGCCGAACCCGGATGCGTACTCAATTGGCCCCGAAGCACTAGCTCGCTTAGAGCTTGTAACTTCGTGGATCTTCTGCCAGTTGTATCCAAACGCGCTGAGTTGACCCGAGTACTTTGCCGCTACACGTACGTAATACGCCTGACCGCTCGTCAAGCCGGTGATCGTGTAGGAAGTCGCATTGCTCGCCACGCTGCTTGAGGCGGTGCTCCACGATGATCCATTCGTGGAGGTTTGCACCTGATAACCGTCCACCGAACTCGCATTGATGGCGGGCGCGGTGATCGCCACTGAGAGTGACGTGGCTGATGCTTCCGACACCGAGATACGAGGCGCGCTCGGAGTTGGAATCCACACAGGATGCAACGTGATATTGGCAGTGAGGTTGTAACTTCCGGAGATTGCCGTGCTTGACCCCGAAGTGGTTGCCCATCCGACGAAAGTATGACCACCCTTCACCATGTTTCCGCTGTTACTGGCGAGCGTTACGAGACCATTTCCAGTTAGCGCCGCGGGCGCCGTGCCCGAGTCGGCTCCAGATGATGCGTAGGTAAGTGTGTACGTCGTGGTGTTGTTACCGATTTCGCCGCTCGACAGAGCACTGGTGTAAATCCGAACGTATTTGATTGCCCCATCAAACGCCGCATCAGTACCCCAGTTGCTGCGCCCGATGAAGTTTTCTACGCGCTCAACGTTCCGCGGCAGATACGCATACGCCGCACCTTTGCTCGGCCCAGAGAGCACTGAGGCCCAGGTTCTTCTCTCCACGTCGACTTCTGTGCCGTCTTTATATATTCGGCATGTGGTGCCGTCGAGAGTGATGGCCCACTTGGCGAACGTGTTGACAACGAGATCTGCATTTGCTGTATGACAGTACGCTGGCGTGTTCTTAGGAGTGAGGTCATCACGCCAAATCTCAATGGCAAGGCGATTGGGCAAGGTGGACTGGTTCAGACCCAGGACACCTATCCAGATGTTGTCGCGTTCCGAGCCGTTGCCGAAATCAAAGATGCGTTCCCACGCCTGGTTGACGGCACCGAAGTGACCCTCGAACTCGATGGTGATGCCACTTCCGAAATTGTTAAAGCCATCACCCATATCGACATAACCGAGCGAGTTGGTGGAATTGGTTCCACCCGGAAACTCGAGCGCCTTCGTGGTGCCGTTGTAGGTAAGGCCAGAAGTCCCGATGATGCTGCCCGTACGACGGTTCGTCGAGAGATCATTCCAAACTCGCGGGCTTGTAGTCGAATACGATCCCGAATCTCCGGCATTCAAATTGAAGAACAAGTTGTCCACCGGAGTAGCTGCAACTGGTTGCTCCACAACCCACAGCGGCAATGCTGCGATACACACAACGAGCGCGAGACGTCGGGTCGCCCGTCCAGTGCGTCGCCCATGAGTGGCGGTCACTTGCAATTTGCCTTTACATTTGTCACTAGAATTAGATTCTAGAAAAGATTTCTACTCCGTGCAAAATGAATCCCTCCCTAGGAGGACCATGGAATTGCCTCTTCCGCTGAGTGCAACTCATCTGATAGTTCACCCAGCAACGCGGGCTCCCGTGACGCGGCAACGGATGCTCAGCGTCACTGACCCAGTGACAACAACTACTCCGTGTTAATCCGCAATGACGACTTTGTCGTAGAAACTGGCGATCAGCGCAACCATATCGGCGTCCTTGACTGGCTCGCTCGCCAGATCGTTGACTACGACACCGATGGTGTATGCCATTGCGAATACGGCGACCGCCATCGGGCCAACATCACGATTGACGATTCCTCTGGCCTGCAGCACCTTGACGAACTCAGCTACCGCCGCAAACACCCGTGCGTTTTCTTCAGCGAGCAGTTTACGAAATCTCTCGTTACCCGTCGCTCGGGCCAATGCCCGCATTCGGACTGCGCGCTCGGTGCGTTGGCTTGCGCCCACGACGATAGTGAGGTACCTGCGGAGTAAAGCCGAGAGCGACTGCTTGTCAGTCGCTGCGGATGTCAATTGCTCGATTGCAGCAATGTTGTGGTCGGTGATTTCCGCACACTGGGCGATGATGGTCTGATCGATCAGATCTTGCAGATCTACAAAATGGTGATACAGCGAACCTGTCGACACGCCGGATTCCGCAAGAATCTCTTCGACTGTCAAGTCTTGTTCATCTTTGGTTTCCAACAATCGCTTCACCGAAGCAATGAGTGCTTGGTGAGTTGGGTGCGCTTTGTCCGAATCGGTCACTGCGCCCATGCTATTCGCGCATAAACGCTGCATCCGTTGCGTTCGGCTGACGGTACAGCGCCATACATCGCTCTGACGCAGCGAACTAGCGGTGCAGCGCCAACCCGGGGCTCGCCCACTGCGTGACTGCCACATCACCCACGCCCGAGCGTGTGATGTAAGCGGTTCGCAGGTCGGGGCCGCCGAAGCAGATGTTGGTAGTCATCACATCGCCCGACTCGACGAATCGCACCACCTTGCCCTCGGGGCTAATCACCGTGACACCACCTGCCGGTGCAATAGTCGCCACGCACACGTTGCCGTCGCCGTCGACAGCTAGCGAATCGAGATACACGAGCGTCGGCGACACCCACAACAAGTGGTGCGTGTCGAACGGCGTCACCGGCTTCACTTCTCCCGGCTGCACGATGTCGCGCACCCACACACGCGCGGTGTGCGTCTCGGCGTAATACAACTTGGTGCCGTCAGGCGACAACCCGATGCCGTTCGCCGCCTCGACGGGGAACACGACTTCTTTGATCATCGAGCCATCGAGCTTTGCGTAGTAAATCGACGTGCGGTCGCCGCTTCGCTCATGTCGAATGCCGTGATCGGTGAAGTAAAAACCACCCTTGCCGTCGAGCACGAGGTCGTTCGGGCCGCGCAACAGATGGCCATCGCACGAGTCGTACAAGCGAGTGATCTTGCCCGTCATCGGATCCACTCGTTCGATGCGGCCGCCCGTGTGTCGCGACGGGTCAAACGGCCCAGGAAGAATCATCGTGCCGAGATCAATCGGCGTGAATGACCCGCCGTTGTTGCACACGATGAGCGAGCCATCCGCGCATTCGGCGAGACCGTTTGGGCCACCCGGCACTTCGGCCACCACCACAGTCGACCCGTCAGGCTTGATGCGCGTGATGCGCTCGCCGAACATCTCGACAACGAGCACCGATCCGTCGGCGCACGCAACCGGACCTTCCGGAAACTTGAGACCCTTGCCGAAGATGTCGACGCCTGCGATGCCAGTGCTCGTTGTGCTCATGGGCGAAGAGTAGTGCCTCAGCCGCCCTGGATCTTCTCCCACTCTTCAAGCGTCATCAGCACCTCGCGGGGCTTGGAGCCTTCGCTTGGGCCCACGATGCCGCGCTGTTCGAGCAAGTCCATCAGGCGGCCGGCGCGGGCGAAACCCACTTTCAACTTGCGCTGCAACATTGACGTAGAGCCCAGTTGCGTGCGCACGATGAGATCGATGGCGTGCTTCAGCAGCTCGTCGTCGTCTTCGTCGCCGGTGGTGCCACCTGGCAACTCGCCAGCACCCTCTGCACTGCCGCCACCTTCGATGCCCGACACGTAGGCAACTTCGGGCGACTGGCGCTTCCAGTGGGCCACGATGTTGCGAACCTCGTTCTCCCCCACCCACGCCGACTGCACGCGCTGGGCCACGCTCGTGTTGCCCGGCAGCATGAGCAAGTCGCCTTTGCCGACGAGTTTTTCGGCACCGGGCTGATCCAAGATCACGCGGCTGTCGGTGAGGCTCGACACGGCGAACGCCATACGGGCGGGAATGTTGGCCTTAATCACGCCGGTAATCACGTTTACGCTCGGTCGCTGCGTGGCGACGATGAGGTGGATCCCGACCGCGCGTGCCTTCTGCGCGATGCGCGTGATGCACTCTTCCACGTCGCGCGCCGCGACCATCATCAAGTCGTTCAACTCGTCGACCACCACGACGATGTAGGGCATACGCTCGAACTTCTTCGTCGCTTCGACTTCGGGTTCGTCGGCTTGGTTCAGTTCGCCGCGGTCAAATGCGGCGTTATATCCGCTGATATCGCGGAAGCCCGCTTCGACGAGCACGTCGTAGCGACGCTCCATTTCCTTCACGGCCCAGCCAAGTGCGTTCGCGGCTTTCTTCGGCACGGTCACTGGCTGCGTCAGCAAGTGCGGCAACCCGGCGTACTGCCCCATCTCCACCTGCTTGGGGTCGATGAGGATGAGCTTCACCTGCTCGGGCGTGGTGCGCATCAACAACGTGGTGATAAGGCAGTTGAGCACGCTCGACTTGCCTGCGCCGGTTGCACCGGCAATAAGAAGGTGTGGCGTGGTGGAGATGTTGAGGAACACGGGGCGGCCAGCGATGTCTTTGCCGACGCCAACTTCAAGCGGGTGCTGCGCCGACTTCGACTCTGGTGCGGTGAGCAAGTCGCCGAGCGACACGAGGTCGCGCGAGTCGTTGGGCACCTCGATGCCGATGGCCGATCGACCAGGAATCGGCGCCAAGATGCGCACATCGACTGCCGCCATCGCATACGCGATGTCTTTCGACAACGAGGTGAGTCGGGCGACCTTCACACCTTCGCCGAGTTCAAGTTCATAGCGCGTGACGGTCGGGCCGCGCGTGAAACCGACGAGTTTGGTGTCGACACCATGCGACGACAGCGCGGCAACGAGGGCGTGGCCTCGCTCGGCCACCGCGTCTTCGTTGGCGCGCTTGTTGCTCGTGAGCGCCAGCAGATCGAGCGGCGGAAGATTCCACGACGATGGCTGCGCACCTGGGCCGAGCGGCATCTGCTGCTGCTCGCCCTTCACTGGCTTACTTGACGACGGCTTGGCGCTCGGCTCGGGCTTGGGCTTCACCACTCGCAGGCGCGGCTTACGTGGTTTGCGCTCGGGCTCGTCGCCGTCAGGTTCGCCCTCGCCCGTGCCGTCGACGAAGTCGCCGTCGTGCGTGTGGTCGTAGATGTCGCCACGCGATGCTGCTTCTTCGTGCTCGCGACGAGCGGCTTCGAGGTCATCGACACCGGCGACGACGCTCGTGTCGCTCTCAACATCAAATGGTGCGTCACCACCTTCGCGGTAGCGGCGCGCAGCTTCATCCAACTTCGTAAAGAGCCCCTTAATCGAACGCCAAAGATCGGGCAGCGACTTCGCTGAAGCAAGCATCAAACCGAGCACGATCGTCGGCGCCAAGATCACCACGGCACCCACCGGCGACAGCGACGACTCGAGCGGCTCGCCCACCAACCAGCCAAGCCACCCGCCAGCACCCTCGAGGGCACCCAACGAAACGGTCAGTTCATTCGCCGCAAGAAACACGTGCATCACACCAAGCAGCGCGATCGACACCACCAGCCACCCGAAGGTCAGACGCACGCGGTGCTCGATGCTTACCCGCTTGAGCAGCGCCACACCCAGACCCAGGCAGACAACAGGTAATACGTATCGACCAAGGCCGACCGTCCAGCGCAGCGACGTGTCGAGGCCGCGACCGACCGGCCCCACCACGCTCACGTACACCGAGAGCGACAGCAGCACCCCGAGCACCAGGAAGAACATGCCCATCAGTTCGCCCGCCCGCTCGGCAAGCATCGGCCGCAAGACGGGGTCGCCCTGCACCACGCGGAACTTGGTCGAGGGGTCTACCTCGTCGTGGGTACGGGTGTGCTGGCCCGAGGCGTCGTCACGCATGGTGCGGCCGCGCTGAGAACCGGTCTGAGGGCGTCCGCCAGCCGAGCGTTTCGTGGCTTTCCGGGCACTTGATGGCACGGATACAAGGTACTTATCGGGTGCGTGATGTTGGTGGACGCCTCGACCCGAGTGTTCGACCGCCGCCGCGACGCAACCTCGAGGGCGACGCCGTCTGCTGAGGTCGCGACGTCGACTTCGCCTGGCGCAACGCGACGATGACTCCGAGCAGCAACAGTGCGAGCAGTGACTCGTCATCGATCAACACTTCGGAGAGCAGCACAAAGCCCAGCACCGCGAGTGCCGCCGGCACGAGGCCGACCGTCATCGGCATGCGGCGCAGCGACAGCTCGCGTCGGTGCGACTGCTCGTACTGCTGGTCGAACACGATTCGAACAGCGAGTGCTATCGCGGCGGGGGCAACGAGCAGCACGATCGATTGGTCAATCTCCAGCTCAGCTCGCAAGAGTGCACCGGTGACTCGAGTCATCGCCGCGGCTGTAACCAGATATGTGAGCAACCCGACCGACGTCGCTACAGCCGTCGGTGCGTTACGTCTGATGCGACGTGCGACCGCGGATGCGAAGAACGGAGCCCCCGCATAGGTCGCTGCCATCACGATTGCCGCTCGCAATTCTTCGGCCGTCGTCACTCCGCCTCCGACGAGTACCGCTATGAAACCCGCCACTCCGGCGGCGACGCCAGCGAGCGGGTCGATTGCGGCAATCAACATCAAGGCTGCAAAGCCGAGCGTCGTCGGGTAGACGGGCACGAAGTCGCTGCCAACGAGGCCGACCAGCGCAAGTGCCGCGGCTGCAGCGGCGAGCGCATAACGACGCCTGCCGAGTCGGCGCAACGACAGCGCTTCGTCGAACATCGCACTGACGACCGCCACCGAGCGACGGCGCGACGCGATGAGTGGGGCGTCTCCCGTGTACGCCGCAATGAGCATGAGCAACATCAGCAAGCCGATCCAGCCCGACGCATCGCCGAGGTTGAGCGGCTTCACGCCAGTGATTCCGTCGACGAATGCGCGGTTGACTTCTTCGAGCGTCAGATCACCGCTCTGCACCGCGGCATACGCCGCGTCGTCGAGCAAGACGACGCCGAACGCAACCTCTTTCACCGCGTCTGCACCGGCACTGACCTCAGGCAGCGGAGTCGAACCCTGCGGGAACACCAACACGCGCAACGTGCGTTGTCCCGCAGCGGCTGCCTTCGGAAGCGCGCTGACACTGCGGAATGAACCGTCAGCGCCTGTGATGACCGTGTCGAGTAGCACCGGCGGTGTGTCGAGCCAAATCTGCACTGGGCTGTACGGTGCATACCCGAAGCCCGTCGCGAGGAACATCGCCGAACGCGCGACCACGATGACCTGATCGCTGAGCAGCGGTTGCTCGACGAAACTGCCCGGGGCGTCGGTCGCGGCTT